>CEVU01054517.1_pt1 | contig 29628 bp, 30 predicted proteins | sample 427081 | NCBI WGS metagenome assembly CEVU01 (sample SAMEA2623868, study PRJEB7988) | marine metagenome | biome: marine biome (ENVO:00000447); feature: deep chlorophyll maximum layer (ENVO:xxxxxxxx); material: "saline water (ENVO:00002010), including plankton (ENVO:xxxxxxxx)" | depth 80 m | reverse complement strand
TACCACCCTCTTTTTCAATGGTATTTAATGTTTCTTCCGCTCTATCAATATCGATATCACTAAGCAGTACTTTTGCTCCCTCTCTAGCCATCAATATTGAAGCTGCTTGTCCAGTTCCAGCTATTTCACCTCTTGTACCTGCACCTGTAACTATAGCTACTTTATTCTCTAGCCTTTGTCCTGATGGCATTTTAGTCTCCTATATTTATATCAATTTTCTTATATTATTCATTTATACATAGATATGATTTTTTTTGCATGAAAAATCAATATAATTCTTTTCTTTTTATCTATATAATGTAAACATGAATATAATGAACTTAAAAATAAATATATGTTGTTGCAGGAGATCAGTCGAACGTTAATTAAAATTTATTTTAATATTGTTCGAAACCCCAACTTATAGGGGTTTTTTTATTTAAACAAAAATAATTGGAGAAAATTATGGCGATCACACAATTGAATCCCTCTCAAGTTGAAAGATATAGTAGGCATCTTATAATGCCTAATGTAGGGAGCAAGGGGCAAAGAGCTTTGATTGATTCAAAGGTCTTGATTATTGGTGCAGGAGGATTAGGTTCGCCTGTTGCTCTATATCTTGCCCTTGCTGGTGTGGGTAATATTGGAATTGTTGATTTTGATGTTGTAGACACCTCCAATTTACAAAGACAAATATTGCATACAGATGCTGATGTTGGAAAAAGAAAAGTAGAATCAGCTAAGGAAACTTTGATAGCTCATAATCCAGATGTTAATGTAACTATTCATGAAGAACCAATTAATTCTTCTAATGCATTTGAAATTATGGAACAGTACGACATTGTCATAAATGGAGCAGATAATTTTGCTACAAGATATCTAGCCAATGATGCAGCGTATTTGCTAAATAAACCTCTTGTTGATGGAGCAATTCTAATATTTGATGGCCAGGCAACAACTTATATTCCAGGAAATGGTTGTTATAGATGTATTTTTCCTGATCCACCACCTCCTGGAGAAGTTCCAAGCTGTGCTGAGGCAGGGGTTATAGGAGCTCTACCTGGATTAGTGGGTTCTATTCAAGCACTAGAAACCATAAAGATTATTTTAGGGGTAGGGGAATCACTTTCAGGAAGAATGTTACTAATAGAAGCTTTAAGTATGGAATTTAGAGAAATCAAAATAAGGCAAAATCCAAATTGTAAATTATGTGGAGAAAACCCAGAAGTAAAAGAATTAATTGATTATGAAATTTTCTGTGGTGTTCCAGTAAGTTAAGTTTAATGAATACAAAATTAAGTATTGAAAAATTTAATACGGGCACATTAAATAATATTGGTAATACTAGCTTAATTGATCTTTCCTCATTGAGTGAGAACAATAGTGTAAAAATTTATGCAAAGCTAGAAGGTGAAAATCCTACTGGTTCAATAAAAGATAGGGTTGCTAGATGCCTAATTTTTGATGCTGAAAAAAATAACAAACTAAAACCAGGTCAGACTATAATAGAGCCTACATCTGGAAATACTGGTATAGGGCTGGCAATGATATCCAAGATAAGAGGATATAAGATGATAGCTGTTATGCCTGATTCTGTAAGTTCAGAAAGAGTATCTTTGCTCAAGTCTTTTGGTTCAGATATTATTTTTTCTGAAGGTAAAGAGGGTACAAATGGTTCTATAAAACTAGCTCAAAAAATTGTATCTGAAAACCCTGATTATTTTATGCCTTTTCAGTATGGTAATCAGGCTAGTATAAAAGCTCATTACTATACAACGGGAAATGAAATTATAAGACAAATGCCCAACATTACTCATTTTGTAGCTGGCTTAGGAACTGGAGGTACATTAATGGGAGTTGGTAAAAGGGTTAAAGAATTTAATGACTCCATAAAAATCATAGCAACTGCGCCTCATCCAGATGATGTTGTTCAAGGATTACGTTCAATAGAACATGGTTATATACCTCCAATACTTGATTTAGATAAACTTGATGGAAGGATTATGGTAGAAGCAGAAGAGTCTTTTTATTGGACGAAAAAAGTTATGGAAACTCATGGTTTATTTGTTGGTGTTTCTTCAGGAGCTACATTAGCTACATGTATTAAGATGTCTAAAAGATTAAAAGATTCAGTTATAGTTACTATTTTTGCTGATGGAGGATGGAAATATCTTTCGAGCGGAATTTATGAAAAAGAATTCTCTGAATTGTCAGAAGAAATTGATGGAAAAGTTTGGTGGTAGTTTGAATAATTTTTCTAAATCTGAAAAACAAAATATTTTAGAGATGAAAATTTCTGAAATAAAAAAACTATTAAAAACCAAAAAAATAAAATCTGAAGAATTGGTAAATATCCATATTGAACAAGTACAAACTTATGATTCATTGATAAACGCGGTTTGTACATTTACACCTGAAATGGCTATTGAACATGCAAAAAAAATAGATGAAAATTTTGATTTTTCATCACCTTTGTCGGGCATTCCAACATTCATAAAAGATCTAAACTTAACTAAAGGTATTAGGACAACTAAAGGATCTCCAATTTATTCAAACTACATACCTGATGAAGATGATTTAGTTGTAAAAAAAATTAAATCTTCAGGTGCGATCATTTTAGGCAAAACTAATACGCCTGAGTTTGGAGCAGGCTCCCATACATTTAATGAAGTTTTTGATACAACTGTTAATCCATATAATTTAGATAAAACAGCAGGAGGATCTAGTGGTGGAGCAGGAGCCGCTCTTGCAGCCAGAATGATTACGATAGCTCAAGGATCTGATATGGGAGGTTCATTAAGAAATCCTGCTGCATGGAATAATGTGGTTGGATTCAGAACCACTATAGGCAGAGTTCCTAATCTTCCAAACTCTAAACCATATAACACCTTGAGTGTTAACGGACCAATGGCAAGAAATATAGATGATCTATCTATATTTTTGTCAATAATGGCAGGTTATGACAATAGAATCGGAAATAGTATAAATGAAGATCCCCAAATTTTTTCAGAGATAAAAAATATTAAAAACTTAAATCAAAAAATAGCTTTTACTCCTGATTTAGGTCAATATCCTGTATCAAAAGAAATCAGAGAATCTTTTAATAATTCTGTAAAAACCTTTGCGAATCTCGGTTTCGAATTAGAAGAAGCAGCACCTTCTCTTCCAAATGTAGATAATGTATTTCAAGTTCTAAGAGCTTATATTTTTGCTGATGAACATAAAGATCACATAAAAAATAATAAACATCTGATGAAAGATACAATAATTTGGAACGTTGAGAAAGGTATGAATCTTTCTTCCTTAGAAATATCTAAAGCAGAATCACAAAGATCTATTATTGATCAAAAAATTTCAGAATTTTTTAATCAATATGACTTTCTAATTTTACCAACTACTAGCGTTCTTCCTTTTGATATAGATCAAGAATATATAAAAAATATAGATGGAACAGAATTAAATACATATATAGATTGGATGGCTCTTTGTTATGCAATTACTGCCACAGGTTGTCCAAGTATAAGTATTCCATCAGGATTTAGTAAAGATGGATTACCTATAGGAATACAAATAGTTAGTAAAAAACTTAACGAATTGAAAATTCTAGAATTAGCAAAAGTTTTTGAATCAGAAACGAATTATTATAAAACGAAACCCAAATTAATATCATAAGGAGTATTTTATGAATAAATATGCAGCAAACCTATCTATGTTGTTTAATGAAGTTGAATTTTTAGAAAAGTTTACACTTGCCAAAGAAAATGGCTTTGAAGGAGTGGAATATCTTTTCCCTTATGATTTTGATAAAGACGATATAAAAGCAGAGTTAGAAAAAAATAATCTAAAACAAATTTTATTTGATTTTCCAGCTGGTGATTTTGCAGCTGGAGATCGAGGAATTGCAATTTTTCCTGACAGAAAATCAGAGTTTCAAGAAGGTGTACACAAAGCTTTAGAATATGCCAATCATTTGAGCTGTGAAAGGCTTACAGTTTTAGTTGGGATAGATAATGGTAAATTTACCAATTCTCAGTTACACGATACTTTGATTGAAAATCTTAATTATGCATCGGATGTATTAAAAAATACAAATATCATGATCTTGGTAGAGGCTCTAAATACTATTGATGCCCCTAATTATTTTATTTCTAACACTCAACATTGTAGAAAAATTATTGATGAGATTAATTTAGACTCAGTAAAAATTCAATATGATATTTATCATATGCAAATTATGGAAGGAGATATTATTAGAACCTTTGATAATAATAAGGATAAAATTGGACATATTCAAATTGCAGATAACCCAGGTAGAAATGAACCAGGTTCTGGAGAGATAAATTATGAAAATGTTTTTAAACATTTGTCTGAAAATTATCTAGGATGGATTGGATGTGAGTATTCACCTCTAGGAGATACAAAGAAAGGTCTATCTTGGATAGATAATATCGGAGGGAAAAGTGCCTAAATTTGAAGCAAATTTGCAGTTCATGTATAACGAATATGATCTTATAGATAGATATGAACAAGCTTCAAAATCTGGGTTTGAAGGAGTCGAATTACAGGCCCCTTATTCTTTGGAAGTTGACCAAATTAGAGAAAAATTAGATTTATATAAATTAAAACATGTAATAATAAATTTACCAGTGCAAGATCCAGATACCAACTTAGCAAATATAGCACTTAGGCCTGATAGAAAAGATCTATTTTTGGAAAGACTAGAATTAGGAATAAATTATGCTTCAAACCTCGGTTGTATTGGGATAAATACAGGGGTAGGAACAAAGCCAGAAAATTTTGATGATGATGAAATTTATAATGTTTTAGTTGAAAATCAAAGAATAGCATCTGAAAAGTTATCAGAAAAAAATATAAAAGCCTTAATTGAACCAATAAATACAGTAGATCAACCAGGATTTTTTATTAATACATCAAAACAGGGAATAGATCTGATTGAAGAAATTAACCATGAAAATGCATATCTTCTTTATGATGTTTATCACATGCAAATTATGGAAGGTGATTTATCTAGAAAAATTATTGCATTGCAGGATAAGATAGGTCATATTCAAATTGCAGATAATCCAGGAAGAAATGAACCTGGAACAGGAGAAATAAACTATAAGCATATTTTTAATTTATTAGATGAAATAAATTATGAAGGATGGGTTGGTTGTGAATATTCACCTTTAGTTAATACTAATGATTCATTATCATGGCTTAAAAATAATTTATAATACAGCCATGAATTCTAAAAAAATTACTACTTTCTCTAAATTAGTATCATCTGTATTTTATATTGGATATTTCCCCTTAAGAGGAGGAGGAAGCTGGGCTGCTTTATTTTGCCTAATCTATTTTATTTTATTAAGATATTTGCTAGTTGATTTTTTTGATTTGTCTGAAAATTTATTCTTCATAATAAATCTAATAATATTAATTTTGTATTTACCACTAGGTGTATTTACTATAAATAGATCTATTTCTAAAGATGACCCAGATCCTCATCATGTTGTTTTTGATGAATGGGTTGGAATGTATATTCCTGTCGTAATATTAGAATATAATTTATTTGCCTTTATACTTGCTTTTTTTATATTTAGATTCTTTGATATTTTTAAGCCTTATCCAATTAATAAATTTGAAGACCTTCCTAAAGCATATGGAGTATTGGGTGATGATATAGTTGCAGGAGTTTTTACTCTTATTTTTGTTCTAATAATAGAATCTTTTATTGAATTACCCGTTATCTAGGAAATTGAAAACTATATTTTCAAATTCTTCAGGGATTTCATCATGAATATTGTGACCTATTTCTTTAAGATGAATAACTTCTAGATTATTCATAATGCTTTTAATTTTTTTTATCTCTGTACTTGTTATTACTCCACCAGTTTTTATTTCATCTCCAGCTAATAATAATGTTCTGATTCCTGAAATTTCTGGAATAATTTCTTCAGGATGAAAAGATTTCAATGCTTCTCCATTGATAGTTGCTTCTAAAACTTTGTAATCAAGATTAGCTAGGTTTTCAGAAATTAATTCTAAATTCTTAACGTTAGATAATTTAGAATTATTTTTTAATTTTTCTAAAATTTTATTTTTAGAATTAAAATTTTTTGATAAATGTAAATTATGCTGAAATCTTTGACTTATTCCTTTTTCTCCCTGTCTTTTGTGAGTAAAGAATGGAGGGTCTTCTAGTATTAATGCTTTAATATTGGTTTTGAGTATTTGGCTGACTTTTGTTGCAACACATGCCCCTAATGAATGTCCAATTATTTCTACTTTAGAATCTATATTTTTTTCTATAAAAGCTACTATATCATTACTAAAATTTATCCATTCGTAATTATCGAAATGATCAGAATTTCCATGACCTCTAAAATCTATAAGATAAACTGTGCGAATTTTTGATAATTTTTTTGATATGTTATTCCATGTTTTAGATGAATTGGAAATTCCATGAAGTAAAATTATTGGAGGACCATCTCCAAACTTTTGGAAGAATATCTTTTTATTTTCAACTAGGAAATAATTTTTCATTTAGTTTTCTATGAATTCAAGTATGGATTTAGAAAATTCTGCAGGGAAGTCTCTATGTATATTATGACCTGATTTTTCCCATTTATTTATCTTAATTGATGAATTTAAATTTTTAAGATAATTTATATTTTCTTCAGAATTTATTCCTCCAAAATCTGGATTTGAGTGGTTCAAAATTGTGTCATTTTTTACATTTTTATAAATTTCTTCAATTGAAAAATCATCTTTGAATTTTCTTGGTACTTCTAATAAAAAATTATCAGTAAACATTCTGGCAGTTGCTATCTCAACAGGTATATCATCTCTCCAGTCGGGTCTTAATTTTTTCAATTTCATGATTGCTTCATTTAAACTTTTAGAATTATCTATTGTTTCTGCAACTATTTTCCCTCTACTTGCTCTTCCTGTTTTATCTACTGGTTGAGTTCCTAAAAATGGATCCTCTAAAATAACTCCTTTTATTTGACTATAATGTTTTGATGAAACTGAAGCTACTATTGGGCCTCCTAATGAGTGGCCTACTAAATAGATATTTTTTAAATTGAGTTTAGAAATTATGTTTGAAATATCATCTGCCCAAGTAGATCTTTTATGAGATATTAGTGTTTTACCAGATCTCCCAAATCCTCTTAGGTCGACGGAATAAATATTATAATGCGAAGGAATATTATCCATTATTTTTTGCCATGATTGCCATCTTTCTAAAAATCCATGAACAAATAAAATACTGACATCATTTTCATTTTTTTCTCTTGATGCTATGTTAATTGCAACATCATTAGTATGACAAAAAAATTCCTTATACATTTTTCCCTTTTTTGATTTTTGTGTGGATTCAATGAAAGTTTATATTATGATGTAAATAAATAAAATAAATTTAATACTTTTAATAAAAAATCTGAAAGAATTGGTACAAATGAAAATTGAGAATGTTGATTCTGTATTAGCAGGAAATAGTCATATAGTAAGAATTGTTACTGACACAGGAATTGAAGGTATCGGACAATCTGCTTGCTGGGGTTACATGGAAGCAACTGATAGTGTGATTTCAAGCTTTAAGGAATATCTTTTAGGTAAAGATCCTCTTCAAATAGATCACCATTGGCAGTATCTTTATAGAATGGGACCATTCAGAGGTTCTATCTTAACTGCAGCTATAAGTGCAATAGATATAGCATTATGGGACATAAAAGGAAAATTTTTAGATACATCTGTGTGGCAATTATTAGGTGGGAAAATGAGAGAGAAAATCAGATTACACCTATTAATGGGAAGCGATAGGCCAGATGCTGCAGATCAAGGTACAACACCTGAAGGATTAAGGCTTAATGCTATGGATGCTGTTTCTGAGGGTTATACTGCCATTAAAATAGATCCACTTCCAGATGGATATGAATCTATGACTTTATCTAGATTGATTTTTGAAACAAGAGAAAACGTTGCAGCTCTGCGTGAAGGAGCTGGGTTAGATATTGATATTATATTAGAAATCCATAGGAAACTAACCCCGATGAATGCATTGGCTTTAGCTGAAGAACTTTTGGAATTTCATCCCTTATTTTATGAAGATCCTATTCAAATAGATTCAATAAAATCTCAATCTGAAATAGCAACTAAAACCACAATGCCTTTAGCAAACGGAGAACGAATGCACAATATCTGGGAGTTTAGAGAAATGTTTGAATTAGGAGGTAGCCAATATGCCAGACCAGATGTTGGATTAGCAGGTGGAATAACCCATGTTAAGAAAATTGCATCTATTGCAGAATCTTATCACTCTGCTATAGTAACTCATAATTATTTAGGGCCTGTTATAACAGCTGCAGCTTGTAATATAGATACTTCAATACCTAATTTTATAACTCAAGAATACTCAACAATAGATGAGTCTAAAATAAATAAAATTTTTAATTCGGATTGGATAAGAAATGGTGGATACATAAATGTTCCAGAATGTGTAGGAATAGGAATAAATGTTGATTTTGAAAAATTAAAGAAGCAAACATTTGAAAGTAGGTTAAAGCAAAATATCCCAATAAGAAATGATGGTTCAGTAGGATATTCTGTATAAATTTAAGGAAAAAATTTATGGATGATAAAGAATATTATGAAAAAATAAAAAAAGTTAACAAAGAAAATTTATATAGGAAAATAAATAAAAATAAATCTGATAAATGGAAAGATTTTGAAGTAACAGGAAAACTTAATAAAAAAGTTGTAATTCATGATACTGTTACGGCACTAGCAGAATCAGAAGCAACCGGTGAAATAGCTAAAATTTTTTCTGATATTCGTTCTACAATGAAAATACCTATGCTGACATCAATATGGAGAATTTTAGCAGATTCATTTGAAGATCTAGATTCAGCTTGGAGAGCAGTAAAACCAATTTATAAAACAGATCAACCTGAAGCTGCATTAAATAGGCTAAGATCAGAAGCATCATTCCCAAAATTAATGCCTATTTCTTTAAATGAAATTGAACAATTTGGAGTATCTTCAGATGATCTAAAAAGTGCAAAATCTATTCTAAAAGCATACAATCGATCTAATAGTTTAAATTTGCTTACTCTATCATCTCTTGTACCTATTCAAAGTAAAAAATATATAGCTTATACACCTATCAAGACGAATGTCTTAACCGGTAATATTCCAAGATTGCTGCCACGTGAAGAAATCTCTGATTCAGTTTGGGATGTAATCTTAAAAACTAATAAATTTGGTACTACAGGAGCAAATTCTGGTATTGCAACAATTTTCAGGCATCTAGCATATTGGCCAAATTTACTTTCTTTAATGCAAGTAAAACTTCAAAATGCACAACAAACAGGGGAAATATCTATAGGTGCACGTAGTGTATCTAAAATTGCTATTGAAGAAGGGAATAGAATGATGCAATTACGTGATGACATTGCTCTAGATAAAATATCTCCTTTTAGTCGTAATACTATCAATCAATATGTAAATGGTCCTTTTAGATGTTCAAGAATAGTAAATATTGGAACAGCATTAAGTCACTGGCTAGAAAACGCTAAATAATAGTTTTGAGAGTTTCCCCTATTTTTGAAGGATCATCTGCATGATGAGCACCGGCAGCTTTAAGTGCTTTTATTTTTTCACTTGCTAGTCCCATTTTCCCACTAATAACTGCACCTGCGTGCCCCATTCTTTTGCCCTTTGGTGCAGTTGTCCCTGCAATTGTAAAAACTACTGGTTTACTTATATTTGATTGAATATATTCTGCTGCTTCTTGTTCTTTTGTACCACCTATTTCTCCAATCAATACTATTGAATTTGTATTATTGTCTTTTTCAAAATATTCTAGAACATCTATAAAACTAGTTCCATGAATTGGATCACCACCTATTCCTACACAAAGAGACTGACCTAGACCAGCTTCTCCAATTTGAGAGATGGCTTCATATGTAAGTGTTCCTGATCTAGATACAACTCCTACATTTCCATCCTCACAAATATTACTAGGTATAATACCAACCTTAAGTTTTAACCTAGGAAGTATTATTCCAGGGCAATTGGGCCCAATAAGTGTTGTTTTTTTCCCTTTAAGGTGATTTTTTACCTTAACCATGTCATGTATTGGGATTCCTTCTGTTATACAAACCACAATTTCCACATTAGCATCTATTTGCTCGATAATAGCATCCATTGCAAAGGGGGCAGGGACATATATAACACCTACATTAGCATTAGTTTCATCAACTGCATCCTTTACTGTTTCAAAATATGGAATACTTCCTTCAAATAAAACCCCTTGCCTGTTAGGATGAACACATGCCACAACATTTGTGCCATATTCTATTGATCGTTGAGCTTGAAAAGTACCATCTTTACCTAATCCTTGTACTATTACTTTTGTATTCTTATCTAAAATCATTTTTTATTTCCTTTTATTTAACACACTTAGTACTTCTGCTGCATTTCCTAAATTTTCTGCAATGTGTATGTCTAAATCGGAATTTTTTAGTATAGAAAACCCTCTTTCAGAATTTGTTCCCCTCATTGAAACGATAATTGGGAGGTCAAAAGAAGTTTCTTTAGCAGCTTCAACTACACCTTCAGCTATTAAGTCTGCTCTAGCTATACCAGCAAATAAATTAATTAATAAAAACTCAACATTTTTATCGGAAACAAGTATCCTGAAAGCCTCTTTAATTTTTTCTTTATCGGTTGAACCCCCTACATCTAGAAAGTTTGCTGGAAAGCAACCTGATTTAGTTGTTACATCCATTGTTGCCATTGCCAATCCAGCTCCATTAACTAAACATCCCACATTTCCTTGATCTAGCTTTACATAAGCAAGATCAAAATCTTTTGCTCTAGTTTCTATAGGATTTTCTTGATTTTTATCTCTAAGTTCAAAAATTGATTTTTGCCTAAAAAAACTATCATCATCAATATTTATTTTGCAATCTAAAGGTATCAAATTATTTTTTTTGTCTAAAACAAGTGGGTTTATTTCAATTAGAGTGCTATCTGTCGCCAAAAATGCAAGATATAAATTATTTATCATTTTTATAAATTCATTATTTGCTTCTTTAGGCAGGTCTAAACTTCTTATAATTTTTCTTAATTCATAAGGCTTAGCTCCAATTATGGGATCAAATGGTAGTTTTATGATTTTTTCAGGTGTCTCTTCTGCTACCTTTTCAATATCCATTCCACCTTCTGAAGAAATAATAAGTACTGGTCCTTCAAAATCTGGATCAATTGTAATAGACAAATAGAATTCTCTATCTATATCAGTTAGTTCAGTAACTAGTAGTTTTTCTACTATAACACCATCTGAATCTGTCTGGGTTGTAATAATATTTTTACCTAATATACCTTTTGCAAATTCTTTAGCCTCTTCAGGAGAATTACATAGTTTGACCCCACCAGCCTTACCTCTTCCGCCTGAGTGTATTTGTGCTTTAACAACTACACTTCCATCATAACTTTTGGCTATATTATAAATTTCTTCTGGGGACTCTCCTATATCTCCCATTGGAAATGCTATAGAGTAATCTTTTAATAGGTTTCGTGATTGATATTCGTGTAAATTCATTAATGAAATTCTTACAATTTTAATTACTGACAAAGTAATTAAATCCTATTATGATATATTTCATAATAGTTTTTTGGGTTAGTTTCTAATTTTTTTTAGATCTTTGCCATATAATAAGTATATTAGTTCAAGAATAACGAGGAGATTTAAATGGAAGCATTGTGGGCTTTGATAATTGTTTTTGGGTCAACAGCAGCTTGGCTTGTGGTCTTGCAATTAATAAATAATTACTTAGCTAAAAGAGAAAAATAATTATTTATTTTTTATATCTTTTTTATGCTTGAATTCAAAAATATTTCATACTCTATCTCGAAGAGAAAATTATTTGAAAACACCTCGTTACAAATTCCTGATAATTACCACTTAGGACTTGTTGGATCAAATGGTATAGGTAAATCAACATTATTTAACTTAATAACTAAAAATTTATCCTTAGAAGAAGGAAATATTAATTTAAAGTCGAATAGAACAATTGGTATATTAGAGCAGGAAATACAAAAAGTTGAGTTGAGTTTATTAGATTTTGTCCTATCAAGTAGAACTACAGAACAAAATTTACTTAAAGAATTGGAGACTTCTGAAAATCCTGAAAGAATATCTTTTATTCTTAATAAGTTGGATGAAATTAATGCATACGATTCTGATTGGAAAGCTTCAACTATACTTTCTGGTCTTGGTTTTAATAAAACAGATCAATCAAAACCTCTAAGTGACTTTTCAGGTGGATGGAGAATGAGAGTGGGATTGGCGGCAGCTTTGTTCAATGAACCTGATCTATTATTACTCGATGAGCCTACAAATCACTTAGATTTTGAAACTAACTCTTGGTTGGAGAATTTTTTAGTAAATTATAAAAATTCGTTTATATTAATCAGCCATGATAGAGAAACCTTAAACAAAACAGTGTCTCATATTATTCATATTGACCAATTAAAACTAAACTTATACACAGGAAATTATGATCAGTTTGAAAAACAATATGCTCAAAAAAAAATAAGTCAACAATTATTATTTGAAAAACAGGAAGCATATAAGAAAAATGTTCTAAAATTTGTAAATCGATTTGGTTCCAAAGCCAGTAAAGCAAAGCAGGCACAAAGTAGATTGAAATCATTAGAAAAAATGGATTTTGTTGATGCAGTAATTACTGATAGATCCATTAAGTTTTCTTTTCCTAAACCAAAAAATCTTGGAACTTCAATGATTGTATTGAACGAGGTTGATGTTGGATATGAAACAAATAATCCCGTACTTAAAGGGATAAATCTTAGCATATCAAACGATAGCAGAATAGCTTTATTAGGTGCTAACGGGAATGGTAAGTCAACTCTAATTAAATTAATTTCAGGGATAATTAAGCCAATGAAAGGAACTATCTTAAAGAATAAAAATATTAAGATTGGCTACTTTGCCCAACATTTATCGGAAGAATTAGAATTAAATTTAACTCCATTTGAAGTACTATCTGCAAAATTAAAGAACGAAGACGACTTGAAAATAAGAGGTGTGTTAGGAAAATTTGGTTTTGATAAAACAAAATCTGAAACCAAAATACATAAATTATCTGGTGGCGAAAAAACAAGGCTCATTCTTTGTTTGATTAGTTATGATTCTCCAAATATATTATTACTTGATGAACCTACAAATCATCTTGATATTGACTCAAGAACCTCTCTTATTAATGCACTAAATGACTTTGAAGGATGTGTTATTCTTGTAAGCCATGATTCTAAACTTGTGGAAAATGTAGCTGACCATCTGGTAATGGTGAAAAATGGTACAGTAAACAATTTTTCGGGAGATCTTGATGAGTACAGAGCTTCATTGAGTAATGATAAAAAAAATAAAGAAAGTTCTAAAAATAAAAATAATAACGATAGAAAAAAAATCAGAAATTTGGAAAATAAAATAAAAAAACTTACTGAAGAAAAAAAAGATTTAGAAAAAAAATTAACTGCAAATGAAAATATTTCAGATTATGAAAAACTTAATTCTCTCTCTGAAGAATATGAAAATATAAACAATCAAATTGAGTCACTTGAAGAATCTTGGCTTAATGAGACAGATTAAGATAGATTTTTTTATTCATAACTTAATGGCGGAGGGGACAGGATTCGAACCTGCGGTACCCTTACGGATACTCCTGTTTTCAAGACAGACGCTTTCAACCACTCAGCCACCCCTCCAAAAAACGAAAACAGACAAGTTTTATTATATAAGAAAATTATTCTAATTTACCCCAACTGTCACCAGTTTTTATATCTACTAGCACTGGTACGTCCAATTTTATTGCACTAGGCATTATTTCATTTATCATCATGCTAAGCTCCATTAGCTCTCCTGGGGCAACTTCAAAAATTAGTTCATCATGAACTTGTATGAGCATTTTAGATTTCATCAGATTTTTTCTTAGTTCTTTTCCTAAATTTATCATTGCAATCTTTATTATCTCTGCTGCTGTGCCCTGAATAGGCATATTTATTGCAATTCTTTCTGCAAATCCTCTAACTCTGGCGTTTGGAGAATTAATATCTTCCAAATATCTTCTTCTTCCCAATAATGTCTCAGAATAGCCTTTATATTTTGATGAATTTATTTGTTCTTTTTGGAAATCCTTAATTCCAGGATACTTACCAAAATATAAATCTATAAATTCTTTCCCTTGTTGTCTAGTTAAATCTGTTTGTTGCGAAACTCCATGTGGTCCCAATCCATATAGAACTCCAAAATTTAAGATTTTTGCAATTCTTCTTTGTTCTGTTGAAACTTCTTCAGTTGAGTACATAAGTTTAGCAGTTGAATTATGTATATCTTCTCCGTTTATAAACGCTTTTACCAAGTTTTCTTCTTTAGAAAGATGAGCTAAAACTCTTAGTTCTATTTGAGAATAATCTACAGCTAACATTTGAAAGTTATTTTTTGTATCTGTTATAAACGCAGATCTTACTTGCCTTCCAATATCTGTTCTAACTGGAATATTTTGAACATTTGGGTTCTGACTTGATAATCTACCAGTTGAAGTGCCTAATTGGTTAAAAGTAGTATGAATTCTTTTAGTTCTCTTGTTAATTAGATTAGGCAAAGAATCTACATATGTAGACTTAATTTTAGACAATTCTCTATATCTTAATATGCCAGATGAAATTTGATTAACTCTTTCATCTAAATTTTTGTTTTTCGAATAATTTTCTAAAACGTCTGCGTCTACAGATATTCCTGTTTTAGTTTTTTTAATTGCTGGGGCCTTTAATTCACCAATTAGAATTTCAGCAACCTGTTTACCAGAATTTAAATTAAAATCTTTTTCTGGATAAGTATTATGAATTGCTTGATCTAATTCATTAAGCTCAACTTCAAGTGTTGCTGACATTTCAGATAATTTTTCAGAATCAATTAGGAATCCATTATATTGCATATTGATAATTTCTTTAATTAAAGGGATTTCTACTTCATAAAATAAATCTTCTTGATTAAATTTTTTCAATTCTTCCATAAAGAAATTTCTGAGTTTATAAGTTATCAATGAATCTGCAGCCGCATATTTATAAACTTCTGATATATTTGCCTGATTTAATGTTTTTTGATTTTTTCCAGTGCCGATTAATTCCTCTATTTTAGTCATATTAATACTTAATATTTCTGAAGATAAGTTTTTTAGTCCTAAGCTTTTTCTCCCACATAATGATGCTGCAATCACAGTATCAAAATTTAGATTCTCAACCTCTATCCCAAAATTTTTTAGAACCATAATATCGAAATTAGCATTATGTGCTGATTTTGAAATACTTGAATTTTCAAATAATGATTTTAATTTTTCAAAATTTTCTTTAGTAAAACTAACACTCAAGTTATCGTGTTTTATGACTAAATAATAAGATTTATTTTCTGAATTACAAAATGATACACCTATAATTTCATCTTCTAATGTTTTTAATCCTGTTGTTTCAGTATCGAAAGAAAAATGATCTGAACTATTCATATCTGTAATCATTCTTTCAAATGATTCTTGATCATTTACTAGTATCAATTGATCATTTGGTATATCTGTATTATTAGATTCGACATTGATTTCAAGCTGAAATTCACTTGGAAATTCAATTATACTTTTCAAGTTATTGAAGCTATTTCTAAGTTCATAATGTTCAAAAGTAGTTTTAATTTTTTCAGTATTATGATTAATAAATTCACAATTATCAATTGAAAAATCTATATCTACTTCTCTAACTATTTGGGTTAGACTTAACCCTTTTTTAGCTATTTCAATATTTTCAGATAAAATGTTTTGTATTCTTTTTGCACCTCTAATAGGCATATTTTCAATGTTTTCAATATTCTTAAAAAGAGATTCAAAATGACCAAATTCTGATAATAGTGCTCTTGCAGCTTTTTTCCCTATTCCTGGTACGCCAGGTATATTATCTGATGGATCTCCTTCAAGAGCTTTAATTTCTGCTACAAATTCAGGACCTAATCCATCATATCTTTCCTGAACTTTTTCTTCATCATATATTCTTATATCTCCAAATCCAGAGTACATCAAAACATTAGTTTTTTCGTTAACAAGCTGAAGCTGATCAGCGTCACCGGTAAGAATTAAACAATTTATATTTTTTGAATTAGCTATATCACTTATTGTGCCTACTAAATCATCTGCTTCAAATCCATCTTTTTCAAACACAGGAACATCCATTGATTCCAATAAGTCTTTTGCTATAGGTATCTGTTTATGAAGATCTGGATCTACTGGAGGTCTTTGAGCTTTGTATTCAGGAAATATTTCATCTCTAAATGTGGCAGCTTTTGTGTCAAAACAAACTGCAATATGGGTGATATTATTCTCTCTAATTGATTTTATTAAAGTATTTATAAAACCAAATGCACCTCGAGTGTCTATTTTATTGCTATTTAGTCTTTCAGGTATAGAGAACCATGCTCTAAAAACCATCGCATGCCCATCAACTATTAATAGCTTTTCTTTTTTTGTTACCATTTATTAGATACTATTGGTAATTTGAAAATTAGTCTCAATCAACCTTAATTATTTTATGATTTTTTTTACCTTTTGAAATAATTAATATTTTATTTGCTTTGAGATCATTTTCAAATACTTTCATTTCTGGATCTGTTATTTTTTTCCCATTTAATGAAATCCCACCTTGGTTAATAAGTCTTTTTGACTCACCTAAAGATTTGCATAAGTCATAATCAACAGTTAATTCTTGTATATTTACTCCATTAGATAATTTTTTTCTTGAAAGTTGATTTATACTTTCTGAACCAATATATAAATCAGAAAAATCATTATCATTTAAGATTTCCCATTTTCCTTGATTGAGTCCTTCAGTTTGCCTAAGTGCACTATTCATACCTTTTTCACCGTGAACTATTCGTGTAATTTCTTTTGAAAGAAATAGTTGAGCTTCTCTTTTATATGGGGACTCTAAAGTTGTTTTTTCTAGCTCGTTGAATTCTTCAATGTTAATGTCAGTAAATAACTTTATATAATTCAATACTTCATCATCACTAGAATTATAGAAATATTGAAAAAGTTTGTATGGGATCGTCACGTTTGGATCTAATGTTACTGCTCCATCTATGCTTTTACCAAATTTTTCACCTGAGGATGTAGTTAGTAGGGGGTAAGTTATTCCATGAGCCTTGTTTTTATTTAAAGGATTTTTCTTTCTAATTAGATCTATACCAGCTACTATATTTCCCCACTGATCAGATCCTCCCATTTGGAAGCTACAATTATAATTTTCAAATAAATACAAGAAATCATAGGCTTGTAATAATTGATAACTAAATTCTGTAAATGAAATACCTTCATCTCTAGATAATCTATTTTTTACTGAATCCTTACCAAGCATATTATTAATGTTGAAAAATTTACCAGTATCTCTTAAGAAATCAATTAGGTTGATTTGATTTAGCCATTCAGCATTATTAATTATTTGAGCTGGATTTTTTTTATTGTCAAAATCTAGAAATTTTTCTAACTGACCCCTAATACCTGCAAGATTTTCTTCTATTAATGCTTCACTCATTAACTTTCTTTCATCAGTTCTTCCTGAAGGATCTCCTATCATTCCTGTTCCTCCACCAACTATTACTATGGGAGTGTGACCATATTTTTGTAATCTTTGTAGCCCTAATATTGGTATTAAGTTGCCAATATGTAGACTTTTTGCTGTAGGATCAAAACCGTTGTAACAAGTAATTTTTTCATTGATTAGAATTGAGTCAGCGTTAGTCGTGTAATCTTTTAGACTACCTCTCCACTTAAATTCTTCAATTATGTTACTAAATTGATTATTCATACTATCTTTCTAAAACTTCATTAATATTTATAATATCTTTTTTAATTTGTGTCTTCATAATATCTATAGAATCATAAAATTCCTGATTTCTTATTTTCTTAATAACTGAAATCTCTATTTCAATATCATAAATATTTTTATCAAAATCTAATATAAAAACTTCTATTTTTCTTGCAGGATCATTTTTTATTACAGGCCTATTGCCAATAGAAAGGGCACCTCTAAATTTTTCTCCTTTAATGTTTACCATACATGCATAAATACCATCTCCTGGAATTTGAATTCCATTCTGAACTTCTATATTTGCAGTTGGGAATCCTATAGTTCTTCCAATCTGATCTCCTTTTACAACCATACCTTCAAACGTATAATCATAACCTAAAAATTTATTAGCATTTATAAAATCTCCTTCATCTATAAATTTTGAGATCATAGAAGAAGAGATCACTTTTTTTAAATTGTTTTTCATTTCTATATTAGAAATTTCTATTCCTAAATTGATACATAAATCTTCTAAATTTTTACCAAACAACTGATCATTTCCAATTCTTGTATTTTCGCTAACAATAATGCTTTTTATATTTGCGTGACTTATCAGTTTCTTTAGGAATGCTTCTGCACTTAGAACTCTCAGTTCATCGTTAAACTCCATAGTAAATAAAAAATTTATCTCATTTTCTAAGATTTTATTTTTTCTTTTATAAAAGTCTGATAAGTATGGCCTTGAGTATCCTTTGCTTACTATTTCTCTAGGTCTTTTTTCAAAAACGATAACTAAGGAACTTAATTTATTATTCTTTGAATTATTAACTAATTGTTCGAATAACATTTTATGGCCTAAATGAACTCCATCAAATGTGCCTATACAAAATGCTGTTTTATTTTTTTCGATTAATTTTGAAAGTTGAATTAATTGTTGATCAAAACTTTTCATTATTTTTTCATTAATTTAGTTCTTTAATTCTTTACTAGCTTCTAAAATAATTTCTTCAGTTTTTTCCCAACCTACACATTTATCTGTTATAGATACTCCATAGTCTAAATCAGCTAAATTTTCACCTAGAGTCTGGTTACCAGGATTTATGTTACTTTCGATCATAAGGCCAACGATATTTTTATTACCTTGCATTCTTTGAGATATAACATCTTTAAATACAATAGGTTGCCTATTATGATCCTTATTTGAATTACCATGAGCACAGTCTATAACAACAACAGGATCTAGTTCGTTTTTTTCTAATAGTTCTTGTGCATCTCTTACAGATTCTTTATCATAATTTGTTCCTGATGCACCACCTCTAAGAATTACATGATTAGCTGGATTACCTTTTGTTATTACAACAGAACTATTACCATCATTATCTATTCCTAAGAATGCATGTTCTCCTAAACAGGCAATCATTCCATCTATAGCTAATTGAACGGATCCTCCAGTACCATTTTTAAACCCTATAGGCATTGATAGTCCACTTGCCATTTGTCTATGAGTTTGACTTTCCGCAGTTCTAGCTCCAATTGCTCCCCAAGAAACTAAATCTCCAATGTATTGTGGTGTAAATGGGTCTAGAAATTCTGTAGCAGTAGGCATACCTAATTCTGTAACATCAGATAGTATATTTCTTGCTAGTTCTATTCCTTTTGGAATGTTAAAAGATCCATTAAGATCAGGGTCATTGATTAGCCCTTTCCACCCTATAGTTGTTCTAGGTTTTTCAAAGTAGACCCTCATTACAATATATATAGTATCCTTAACTTTTTCCGCTAAATCTCTAAGTCGTTTTGCATACTCTATACCTAGATTTCTATCATGAATCGAGCAAGGACCAACTAACAATAATATCCTATCGTCCTTACCAGTTAAGATATTTTCAATAACTTTTCTAGATTCCATAATTAAGTTTGACTGAGAGTTTGATAATGGAATATTTTTTATAAATTCATCAGGAGATGGTAGCTTCGCTATTTCTCTAATATTTAAGTTCTGTATATTTTTCATGATATTACCTTTTTATATACTTTTTGCTATTAATAAAAAAAAGGCTCTTTATTAGAGCCTTTTAAGTACTTGGTAAAAATTACACAATTAAAAAGACTCTGTTAGCCTAAAATAATAATATGTGTAATAATTCTTGTTCATTTTAATTTACCTTACTCTAGTTTATCTTAATTTCTAACATTTTGGTAAAAAAGAGATTTATAGTTATGAAATAAGGTAGAACAAAACAAACGCGATTATCAAAGCTGAAGATGAAAGAATAGTCGAGAAAAAAATAAACCTTAAGTTTTTTTTATTATCAAATTTTGAACGAGTTATTCTATCTAAAATATATGAAATACCTAGCATTATTAGAATGAATAAAATTATTTTTATTCGAATCATTTTATATAATTCTCATAACTATTAAGTTTATAAATCTGTTCTAAGATTAGTTGCATTATTTAGATACACGTGCTTAATATCTTTTTGACTTTTATTTGTGTTCCAGTGAATTAGCACTCTTATACATTTTTCTAGTCCATCTGGATTATTTATTTCATGCATATTTAATAAAGGAACAGTATTTAGGGACAAAATTTCTCTAGCAGCTACCGCAGGAAATTCTAATGTAACATCAAAAGTTGTTGTAAAAATTATTGAAGCGATATCTTCCGTATCTATTTCATTAGCACTAATCATTTCGCTAAGTAAAGTTGAAGTTTCTTTAACAATATCTTCTTTTGTATTTTGGCTAACAGTTGTAGCCCCTCTAATACCCCTTACCAACATTTTTCCCTCTTCATTTATTCAACTAAACTTTCTATAAAGCTTTCTGCTGTTTTTATAATATTATCATTCTTACAATTTTTTAATCTATTAATCAATGCTGATCCAATAATTGCTGCATCAGCAAATTTTCCAATATTTTCTACATCTGATTTATCTGATACTCCAAAGCCAACTGCTACTGGGATATCAGTGAGTTTTTTTACTGTTTCTACTAATTTTTCAACTCTATCAAATGTTATTTTTCTTTCTCCAGTTATCCCTAATACAGAAACACAATATATAAAGCCTGTTGCAATTTTAGAGACACTTTCGATTATTTCTTTTGACGAGTTTACTGAAAGTAGTGGTACATAAGAAATACCGTTTTTTTCAGTTTCTTTAATAATAGGTGAAGCTTCAAATATTGGTAAATCGGCAACAATCAAACCATTAACACCTGAATTTTTTGCATCGCTACAAAATTTTTTTATATCGTACGCTAAAACATTATTGTAGTAACCCATTAATACAACAGGTATACTAAGTCCTTCATCTCTAGCCTTTGACACAATTTCAAGACATTTTTGAGTATTAATACCATTTTGTATAGCAATGGTGCTGGAATATTGAATAGTTAGACCCTCAGCTAAAGGATCACTGTTAGGCATTCCAATTTCAATTACACTTGCACCAGATTTTTCTATTGATATCAAAAGTTTTATGAAATTTTTTACATCAGGGTAGCCACAAGTAATAAATGGTATTATCGCTGTTTTATTATTAGCTTTTATAGTATTTGATATCAAAAGTAACTCCTAAGTACTATTATAGTGTTAGATAAGTAACTATAAATGCCAAAAGATTATGTAAAGCGTGGATTGTTATAGGAAGCAATAAACTTTTGGCCTTAAGCCTAATTAATGTAAGAGACACTCCAAGAATAGTTGCAGGAACTATAGCCGATGGTTCGAAATGAATTAATCCAAAAAATATTGAATTTGTAATAATTGCGAATAATAAATTAAATCTCTCTTTTAAGACTCGAAAAAAATATCCTCTGAATATTATTTCTTCACATATTGGGGCTACTATGCAAGCCATTATAAATATAACTAAATAATTATTATTCAAAGAAGAGAAAATTTCTTCTGAATAATTTGTACTTTTGAAAAAATCTAAGTCAAAAAATTCAATTATCTGTGACCAAATAATTATTACAGGCCAAGCAATAAAATAAAATCCAGCATAACGTAAATTTTCAATTTTAAACTTGTTTATGCCAAGCCATAGATCAGGCTTTACGTGATATCTTTTTACTATTTCATAAATAACATAAATTGCTCCAAAATCTAAAATTATTACATCCATTAATATTTCAATTGAATCAGAGCTAAAAATTATTTTAAAAATAGAAAGGACTGTAATACCTAATAATAATATATTAACCATTTGATTTGAAATATTTATTATTTTTGCCCAATATTTTATTGAGATATATGAAATTAAACTAAAAAGTGAAAAAAATAAAAAATCAATCAAATCGATATTTTTTCCACTAAAAAAATATTTCAATAAATTTATTATGTATCGATCTAAGGTTAGTATATAAATTATTGAACTTACAAAAAAGATAAGATCTAATAATTTTTTATTTGATAGAAGGCTTACTTTTTCCAAGTGATATCACCAAAAATATGTCCTTTAAGTTCAAAACTATGAAATTCTTTTTTTGATTCTTCAATTGAAATACCTGAACCATGACCTGGTAAAATAATTGTTTCATCTGGTAATTTATAAATTTTATTTGATATAGATTCATAGATTTTCTTAAAATTTAAATAACTAGTTGTTTTTCCAGGACCACCTGGAAATAAAGTATCTCCTGAAAATAAATATTTTTTCTCTTTGACATCAAAGTATAGGCAAATAGAGCCTTGAGAATGCCCAGGAGTATAAATTATTTCAAGTTGAATATCTTCATGAATAATCTTTTCTTGTGATCTTAATTTAGTTATTTTGCCAGAGTAATCTAAGTATTTGGAATCTTCAAAGCCCATAAAAATTTCTATTTCACCATATCTATCTTTTATAAAATCAATTCCTTCAATATGGTCAAAATGACCATGAGTAATTATGCCTATTGTATTTTTTATATTGTTAGATTTATTCATAGGGTCTCTAGGAATTTTAGAAAACAAATCTCTTGGAATATAGGGAATATCAATAATTATATTTTTATTAGAAGCTTTTGAAGTTATAAGATACGAATTATTACTGAGCATACCAGATATAAAACTTTGAATTTTATAATTGGTATTTTCAAAAATTATCATGAAGATTGAGGTTCAGGAAACCCTTTTTTTGGCTTACTTTTAGCTGAACTTTTTTCAGTTTTTCTTTCTTTAGGAATAACTACATTAGAGAAATCAACTTCTTTCCCTTCCATAAGATCCTTAAACTGATCAGCGTCTAAAGTTTCATATTTCAATAATGCATTAGCTAGTAACTCTAGTTCTGCGTTCTGCTTTTTAAGTATTTTATTAGCATTCTTCTTACCTTGAGTTAGTAGCTTATCAATTTCCTTATCTATTTTGACTGCAGTTTCATTAGAGTAATCTTGTTCTTCATTTTGTTCTCTGCCTAAGAATACTGCTTGCTGTTTTTTACCATAAGTTCTTTGTGCTAATTCGGGAATCATTCCATATCTCATAACAATTTCTCTAGCAATTCTAGTAGCTTGTTCAAAATCATTAGAAGCACCAGTTGTTAAGACTCCTTCAGTCAGAAATTCTGCTTCTCTTCCTCCCATTAAGGATGCAATCATTGCTTCTAATTCAACGTTTGTCATTAAGGATTGATCTTCTTGTTCATATCTAGTGAATCCACCTGCATGTCCTCTAGAAACGATAGTTATTTTTCCTACTGTTTTTCCTTCGGGCATAAAATAAGATACTACAGCATGTCCTGCTTCATGATATGCAACAAGTTTTCTTTCTTTATCGCTAATCACCTTAGACTTTCTAGCAGGTCCGATTGATACTCTATCAATAGCTTCAGTTAGATCTGCTAAGTAGATTTTTTTTGCATTATTTCTAGCAGCCAATAAAGCTGATTCGTTAATTAAGTTAGCTAAATCTGCACCTGAAAAACCAGGTGTTTGTTTTGCTATTGTAGAAAGATCAACTTTAGTATCTATCGGCTTTCCTTTGGCATGAACACCTAGTATCTCTGTTCTACCATTCACATCAGGGTTATCAATTGTAACTCTTCTATCAAATCTACCTGGTCTTAGTAGAGCAGGATCTAGTATATCTGGTCTGTTAGTTGCTGCAATAACAATAACGTTATTATTTTTTTCGAAACCGTCCATTTCAACAAGTATTTGATTTAATGTCTGTTCTCTTTCGTCATGTCCTCCACCGAGCCCAGCTCCTCTGTGCCTTCCAACTGCATCAATTTCATCAACAAATATAATACAAGGAGAATGCCTTTTAGCTTGAGTGAAAAGGTCTCTAACTCGTGATGCACCAACACCAACAAACATTTCAACAAACTCAGATCCTGAGATGGAAAAGAAAGGAACACCTGCTTCACCTGCTACTGCTCTGGCAAGCAAAGTCTTACCAGTTCCAGGAGGGCCAACAAGTAAAACTCCAGATGGAATTTTAGCTCCTATTGAAGTGAATCTATCAGGGAATTTTAGAAATTCAACAACTTCTTCTAACTCTTCTTTAGCCTCAGGTAATCCTGCAACATCAAAAAAAGTTACATTTGCTTTTGTTCCTACAAACATTTTTGCTTTGCTTTTTCCGAAATTCATAGCACTACTTCCGGACCCTTGAGCTTGACGCATAATAAAAAATAGAAAACCAAACATAAGTATGAAAGGGAGGAGACCTATAAGTATTGAAAAAATAGTACCTATACCACCTCCATTTTTAACTTGAACAGAGTAAGCAGAAGGATCTACTCCAGATGCTGACATTATTTCGTAAACACTTGTTCCGGGTTCTTTGCTGGCTTTAAAAAATTCACCATTTCTACTATAAGTAAGTTTGTCTCCACTAACTTCAATATTAACTGGATATGCAGTTCCTTCTGCACCTTTAGATATTCTAACAAGATGGCCAAGATCTTTTTCTTCAGAAGAGTCAAAGGAATTACCAAGAAAAAAATAGAATGCTCCTACTAGCAGAAGTCCTGCGATGATGTAGGTTAAGCTATTATTTAGTAATTTTTTATTCATATTATTTCTACTTATTTATGATAATTTTACAGCCTAAATGTGAATTTTTTGTGAAGAAACTGTATAGTAAAATCCTATCACAAGAATATAAAAAAAAAATTATTTACAAAGAAATAAATTTTTTTTTCTTATAAAGTGGACAATTCATGTGTTACCATAGACTAGTAAATTTTTAAAAAATAATACTTACATTAGGAGAAAAAAATAGCCAAAGAATATAGGGTAAATCAGAGAATCAGATCTTCTTCAGTTAGATTGATTTCTGGTGATGATCAATCTAATTCTAAAATTTTGAAAACAACTGAAGCTTTACAAATGGCTATGGATAATGGACTAGATCTTGTTGAAGTTTCACCCAATCAAGACCCTCCTGTTTGCAGGTTATTAGATTACGGAAAATTTAAATATAACTTATCTAAAAGAGATAAAAAAAATCGAAGCAAAACAACTCAAACTCAAAGAGAAGTAAGATTAAGACCTGGTACATCAAAACATGATGTAGAGTTGAAAATCAAGAAAGTCAGATCTTTGCTTGATGATGGATCAAAAGTAAGAGTTGCTGTAATGCTTAGAGGAAGAGAAGCTGCTCATCCGGACTTTGCTATGAAAGTCTTAAGATCTGTAGCTGAAGGTGTGAAAGATATGGCAAAGCTTGATAAAAGACCTTCCAACGAGGGAAGAACATTAAGTTTAGTTGTATCTCCAGCATTACCTCAAGGAACAATGAAAAATAAAGAAAAAGAGAAAGAATAGGTTTATATAAATTATGCCTAAAATGAAAACAAATAAAGCTGCAAAAAAAAGATTTCATGTCACTGGTTCAGGGAAGCTAGTCAGAACAAAGGGTCCAAAGAGTCACCTAAGAAGAAAAAAGGCTAAAAGAGTTAAAAGATTATTTGGTGGGAAGGTAGAACTGGATTCTACAAAATTATCAGATAAAATTAAGAATCTAATATAACTTAAGAATTAAGAAGGTAATAAATGTCTAGAGTTAAAGGTGGAATTACCACTAGGAGAAAACATAAAGCTATTCTAAGCCAAGTAAAAGGGCATAGAGGAGCTAGTAGGACAAGAATTAGAGCAGCTAAAGAATCTCTTACGCATGCTTTAAATTACTCGACAAAACATAGGCATTTGAAAAAAAGAGACATGAGAAGTTTATCTATTACTAGGATAAATGCCGCAACAAGATTGCACGGACTGTCTTATTCTAAATTTATAAATCTTCTAACTCAAAAGAATATTCTGATTGACAGAAAGTCTCTTGCTGAATTAGCAATCAGAGAACCTGAAGATTTCAAGAATTTAGTTGAACAGGTTAAAAGTTAATTTCTTAAAACTCAATAAAATTTATTGAGCTATCTATCATAACTACGCCCATCAATACAAATAGATATAGTAATGAAAATTTGTATGTTGAAACAGCTTCTTTTCTTTCTAATGTTTTATAAAGCTTGAATGATTTATAAACCAGAATCAAACCTAGGATAATTGAAGATATTAGATAAATACCTCCTAAAACGGAAGATACCAAAACAGTAAGTGTAGTTATAAGTATTAATAAAACGCTGTAAAGTAAAATTTGCAGCGATGCGTTTTCTACACCCTTAACTACAGGTAACATAGGTATTTTTGCTTTAGCGTAATCATCTTTTATCATTATTGCTAATGCCCAGAAGTGTGGTGGTGTCCAAAAAAATATTATTACAAAAAGATATATAGCCTCTAAGGTAATAGTATTACTGATTGCTGCATAGCCGACTAATGGAGGGAAAGCTCCTGCGGCTCCACCAACTACTATATTTTGGACCGTTCGTTTCTTTAAATATAGAGTATAAATCACAACATAAAAAAAACCACCAAGAAATGCTAAAACTGCAGCTAAAAGATTATTTAAGAGGTACAAGCTTAGAAATGAAGCTAATGCTAGGATAATTGCAAAAACTAGAGCTTTATTAGGAGATATAGTCCCTTCAGCTATAGGTCTATTTTTAGTTCTGCCCATATTTTGATCAACATCAGTTTCGAAGTACATATTTAATGTAGCCGCGGAGCCAGAAGAACAGTAGCCTCCTATGAGTAAACCTAATAACTCTAAAGGATTTGGGAAACCTTGTTTTGCTAAGAATGCACCACTTACACTTGTAAAAATTAAAAGAGTTAATACCCTAGGTTTTGTCAGAAGAAAATAATCTTTTGCTGACTTAATAATAGATTTATTGGGCTTTATTATAATCTTTTGGTTTTGCATTTCTAATGATGATTATAATAGAAAAAGAAATCATCCAAACTATTGTAGCTAGACCCAAATGTAAAGTTCTAGACCAAATACTAAATTCTGAAATAGGAATTGATGCCCCAATAATAGTTTGAAGAATTCCACTTGCTAAAAGTAAAATCCCAAATTTTCCTATAGTTGTATTTGAATAATCTTTTATCAGATAGTAGGAAAGTCTTAAGATATGTAATACTAATCCAAGAGAAATCAATCTATGTATCATGTGAATCCACTGATTAGTATATTTTGGAATAATATAATCACTGCATAGTGGCCACTTATAACAAACAGCTCCAGCTCCTTGCCAAACTGCGTAAGCTCCAGATAATAGAGATGTAATAGCTAAGAATGCAGTTATAATAGCCATTATTTTTATTTTCCTGTCAATTTTTACATCATTGCTTATATTCTCTATAACAAAAGCAGCAACCATCAAAGCAGCTACTGTTTGGGCACCAGCTAAGTGGACAGTTCTGATAGCAGGATCTAGTTCAGAAAGCACTACAACACCACCTATGCCTCCAACAATGATAATCAGGAATAATGTTGCTATGTAAATTTTTACAGTAACATTGTATTTTCTATAAACAACGTAAGATAAGATTACTAGCATTATAGAAACTAATCCAAAAAGAGTTCCTGATGTCCTGTGACTCCACTCAATTACTGCATGAATATCATTGAAGGGTGGAACCCAAGAACCAAAACATGTTGGCCAATCTGGACAACCGTCTCCAGAGCCACTTACTCTAGTATAAGCTCCGCATGTTGGTTGAAAGAATGAAAAAAATATACCAAGCAAAGCAAATAGAAAAAAAAACTTTTTTTTAGTAATATTTTTTTGTGTCATACTTTAATTAGACTAAATTAATTAAAATTAATATATATTTAAACTCCTAAATCAAAGATTTAATTAAGGAAAAAAATGCCAATCCTTGGAATAGAGACTTCTTGCGATGAGACTGCATGTGGAATTGTTGATCAAGACGGACAGATTTTAGCTAATGTCGTAGCTTCTCAAATTGAAACCCATGCGCCTTATGGAGGAATCATACCTGAATTAGCTTCAAGGGCTCATATAATTAATATTCACAAGGTTGTAAAGCAAGCAATCATAAATTCAAAATTAAAGTTAACTGATATAGAAGCAATCGCAGTAACTAATGGACCAGGCTTAGCGGGCTCTTTATTAGTGGGACTAAATTTTGCTAAAGGATTTTCTTCTTCTCTTGACATACCTTTGATAGGAGTAAATCATCTTGAAGGTCATGTGAGTGCTTGCTTCATAGATGAAGATAAATTTGATTTTTCTAAAAGAGATATTTTTCCTTGTATTTCATTGATAATTTCAGGAGGTCATACAGAACTTGTTTTGATGAAAGATTATGATTCCTTTGTAATGTTAGGACAAACAAGAGATGATGCAGTAGGAGAAGCCTTCGATAAGGTTTCTAGAATACTTGGGTTAGGCTATCCAGGTGGCCCAATAATAGAGAACTGGGCAAAAAAATCAGTGTCGAAAAATTATACATTACCAAGATCTTGGTTGAAAGATAATAGTGAATTTAGTTTTAGTGGGCTGAAGACTGCAACAAAAAATTTAGCACAACAAAAAATTTATGATAGAGAATTGTCTGATGACCAAATTGCTTTAGAAATATCTGAAATATCTAATGCTTTCCAAGAGTCAGTTTTAGACGTTCTTATGACTAAATCAGTACAAGTAGCAAATCAATTTAACTGTGAGACTATATTAGTTTCAGGAGGAGTAGCTGCAAACGGATATCTAAGAAATAATTTTGAAAATAATAATGATATAAATGCAATTTTTCCTGAAAGAAAATATTGTACTGATAATGGAATAATGATTGCTTGCAGGGGGCTTATAGATTTTAGAAATAAATCATTTAGAAGCCCAGAAAGTATAAAAGTAAATCCTCAGCTTAATATAACTTAAATCTTAATTAATAATACCCAAATTGGCATTACGAGTTTCCTTAATAATTTGCACAAATTTTGTGACATAATTTTTCTTTTGAGGTGGAAATTCTATGCTTACATCTAATCTTTGGGTTTCAATTACTAACTTGAAATAGGATGAAAATATAAAATAACTTATAAAATAAAAAGCTCCACCAAAAAATGATAATACTGACAAAATATTACTTAGCAAATTATTATCCAAAAAATACCAAGAGACTAGAGAAAAGAAAAATCCTGTAAATGCCCAAAGTAAATTTTTGTATTGTTTTTCTAATCTTTTTACAGAAATGCTTGTAATTTTACTTATCAAAAACTCAATATTTTCAGAGTCACTATTTTTGTATCTAAGATAACTACCATGAAGATGAAGTTTTTTATTTCCTAAGTTTAGAAAACTTTGCTTTTTACTCTCCATCTTCTATAAATTTTCTTCCGCTTTCAATCATAAGTTCTTGAATTGCTAGA
>CEVU01054376.1_pt1 | contig 29687 bp, 48 predicted proteins | sample 427081 | NCBI WGS metagenome assembly CEVU01 (sample SAMEA2623868, study PRJEB7988) | marine metagenome | biome: marine biome (ENVO:00000447); feature: deep chlorophyll maximum layer (ENVO:xxxxxxxx); material: "saline water (ENVO:00002010), including plankton (ENVO:xxxxxxxx)" | depth 80 m | reverse complement strand
GTAGTTGTTGTTGTTGCTGCAGGGTCAACTTGACCTAATACTTTTAAGTTATCAGCCATGTTTCATTCCCATTAATAAAAATTGATGTCTCTTAACACTTTTACTTGCTACAACACTTTGCATTTTTTGTAATTTATCTAATTTTATAGATAAATCTTGTATTGCTTGTTCTATAATTCTTCTTGTAACTGCCTCATCTGTAGTATTATATTCTTCTTGTGCTAAAGGTAATGCTATTGTTTTAGGATTTGCCATTATCTTTTACCATCTGGTCTTATATCTAATCTTAAATCACCAAGTCTCCAACCATAATCATTTGATGAATTAGATACTCTAATAGCACATTGTCTACTTCTAGCTCTTGTATTAGTAAATGTTGAAGCTGGTGTAACTGATACAGTAGATAAAGTAGATAAATCTTCTAATGGATAATTTCTACCTTTAATTGTAATAGTTACATCATCAGATGTAGATTTTTGGTCTCTAAATTGTATATCAGGTATTATTTTATTTACTGCTATAAATTTTTCACCATCAGGGTCTAAGTCAAAATCACTTGATTCTATATATGCAGTAAAGTTACTACCATCATTACCATGTCCTACTTCATGTGAGAACAGATAGTTATTATTATTTGTACTACTATTTTTACTAGCTGCTATAGGATTATCTAATATATAAGCTTCATCCCATGCAGTTCTAACAAAATCATCTGTTGTAGTGCCTATAGACCAAACTTGTTCTAAATAATTATACATTACATATTTATCTACTTCTAAACTATCTCCTGATGGGTAGAACCATATAATTTCATTAGCAATACTATTAACTGCACCAAACACTTTAAATGCTTGACCTTGATTTAAATCACTTAATACATAATCTAATACAGTACATGGTAATCTTTGAGCACTACCTGCATATGTATAGAACCCACCATTATCCATAAAATAAACTTGGTTATTAGCATTAACTGCTGCATTAGGAGATATTAAAGATGGACCATTAGCAACTTCATTAAATGAAAATACAAATGGTGCTCCTACAAATCTCATAGAAACCATGCCTACATCAGTCCATATAAGTATTTCTTGTCTTGTTCTTAAAGCTGCTATTATTGTAGAACCCATTGATAATTGTACTCCACCAGCTTGATTGGTTGCTGTTGGTGTCCAGTCAATAATACTTTCTGTATCTGAAAATCTTACCAGTAAAGGGTTTAAAGTAGAAGAACCTATAGGATTACATCCAAATGCTATAACATGCTTGTCTACATCTGAAAGCATAATTTGAAATGTTTTTGTTGGCACATCACTAGCACCACTCAAACTTGTAACATTTACTGCTCTGTTATCAGTTCCAGATGATTCATCCCAATAATAAATACCATCAGACCTAGGATTTAATAAAGTATCATCACCAAAATTATCTATTGACCATAATCTTAATTGATTACTTGATTCTAAATTACTTGTAGAACCCCATGTTCCTGTATTCCATGTACCTGCACCCCAACCCGTAGATTGCACATATATATCTAATCCAGAATTAATTTGATAAACGCCATCAACACCAGAACCACCATTACCAGTATCACTAGAATTAGCTGTTGCTGTAGCTGTAAATGTATATGTATTATCAGTAGGTACTGAATCTATTTGATATTCTTTATTTAAAACTGTAGCTGTTATATTTCCACCTAAACTTACAGCTTGACTAAATGTAACAAAATCTCCTGTAACTGCTCCATGAGAAGCATCAGTTGCTGTTATAGTAGTGCTACCATTAGTAGCAGAAAAAGTAATAGCATTAGTCGCTGTTTCTCGTATGGGGGTAATATCATTATAATTTCCTCCTTCTAACACATAAAATTTTTGATGTGTTCCTAAAGTAATATAATCTGTACCTACAGAAGATTTATATGGATATATTTTTCTACAAGTTCCTATAAAACTATTTGTACTTTGTTTTTCCCATCCACCTATTCTTTCAGGTCTACCTTTTCTAAATCTAACTTTATCTGCATCAAACCAGCCGCCTTCGTTACTATAATTAGTACCTTCTTTATTTATACCTGGTCTAAATACATATTTGGCTAATGTCATATTTAAACCTCATGCCATTCTTTGCCTTCAAATAATAAGGATTCTGCTTCTCTTCTTCGTACTAAACCCTGTTTTACTTGACCACCAGCTTTATTCCATCTTTTAATTTGATTTGGCACATCATCCCAATCTTTGTTATTTAATTTTTGCAAAAGTGTACTGCTAGAAAGGTTTGATGGACCTAAATTAAATACCCATGATACAAGTGAGTCAAATTCATTTTGTTTTAAATCAGATTTTACCATGTTATTTATATAACTCTCATACTCATCCATTTCATGTAACAATAAACTATCTGCTTCTTCTTGTGTAATAGTATCGCCTTCTTTAACACCTTTAGTTGAGCCATATCCTATTGTTAAAACATTAGCTGCACAACGATAAGCTTCAAGTTCACAACCCTCAAACTTTTTAATTAAGGATAAACCTTCTTGTGATATTTTCATATTACTGCTCCTTTTTTGTTGTAGTAACTGTCCTATAATACACAACAACTTCTTTAAGTTCATTTATATACCTTTTAAGTTCTTGCATATTGTAAGCCATTACCTCGTAATCAGGTATTGTCATAGCTAAAAATACAAGTTCACCTTCTTGTTTTTCTATTCTTGCAAGTTGTTCTTCCCAGTTTTCAGAAGTAACAACAATCCACATAGGTTCCTTTAAATCTATTTCTCTAGGCATAATAGGTTGAACTATTGTTCTATCTAGTGGTTTTGCTGTAACTTGTATTTCTTTAGTTGGAATTAGGCTGCAACTGCAAACCATCATCAAGGTCGTCAACAACATTGCTGATTTCTTCGATTTCTTCCATAATGTGTTTTGTACCATTATTTATTTTCCTTTCCATTTCTACTGGGTCTGCAAGTATTTTTGCAGACAACTCATAGTCTTTTATAAACTGTGTGTATCTATTTAGTTCTCTTTGTGCTGCTTGACTTTTAATTACAAGGTCATTTAACTGTCCTGTTTGTAATTCAAAATCATTTTGTAAGTTTGTGATTGCTTCTTCTTGTGTGGCTATAGCACCTTCTAAAGCTATGTTATTAGCTTTTAAAGTTATGTTTTCGTTATATAGCCAATAACTACCAAAACCTAAAATTAAAATTATGCCTATTAATACTTGTTGCACTAAATATCCTCAATAATGTAATTTAAGCCTGATGCACTTCTATATTCTATAAGTCTGTTATCGTCATCACGAAATTTAAGGTGTTTTTCTTTTTGCACTAGAATTTTTTTTGATATGTAAGTTTTATCATCTAAATCACCATATTCTTTATTAAAAGATACAGTTATTTTATACCTTGTTACAAATAAACTAATAATCCAATTAATTATTTGTTTTAATTCCATGTATACACCTGTAACTTTTCTTTTTTACCTTTAGCTTCTATTGGTTCTAAAGGTATTAAATCAAATTCTAATGCATTTTGTGTGCTTTCGCCAATTAGTAAGTTTACACCAGCTTGTTTTGTACCTGACTCTAATCTAGCTGCAATATTTACTGCATCACCTATTGCTGTGTAATCAAACCTTGTTTCACTACCCATATTACCAATAACTGCATAACCTGTATTAATACCTATGCCAATTTGAACTGCAGCAATTCCTTTGTTAATAAGAACATAGTTAAGTTCTATCATATTTTTTTGTATATCCATTGCACATAATAATGCTTTTTCTTCATGTTTTTCTAAATCTAATGGTGCATTAAATATAGCCATCATTGCATCGCCAATATATTTATCTACCATACCGCCATGTTTTTGAACTGCATTAACTTGTGCTGTAAGTGCTTTATTCATAATATATGTAACATCTTCAGGTTCTAATGTTTCTGATAGTGCAGTAAAACCACGAACATCTGTAAATAAAAATGTGCAGTATCTTCTTTCACCACCTAATACTAATGAATCTGGATTATCTTGTAATTTTTTAACTTGCCTTGGGTCAAGATAATGTTCAAATTGTTTTTTAATTTGTTGTCTTAATTTGTATTGTTCTCTAAATCTTAAATAAAAACCTATTGATGCTGTTATAAACTGTGAAATTAATGTCCAACTTACATCTATTAGTATTCCACGCTGTATTAAATAGTGTCCGATAAATATTGTTAAAAAGAATAATAGACTGGTAAATGTTATTCCTAGCGTCATTCCAAAAATATTTACACATAACCAGACAAAAGTTACTGTTATCACTAAAATTAATAGTTCAACAGCTAAATGCCAATCAGGTATATAAGGACTATCTTGTATAAGTATTGATTCTGCTAGTGCTGCTTGTATTTTATGTGGTTCTAATAAACCAACAGGAGTTGCAACTTGTGGCATTACTCCATTAGCCGTAACTCCAATAAATACAAATTTACCATTTACATCCATTTCTTTTAAATTAGTTTGTTCTGTATCTATCCAACTAATCCATTTGCGACCAAGGCTATCTGTTTTAACTGGTGGTATTCCTCTGATTGATATTTCTTCTATACCATTATCATTAGTTTTTATAATGTAAGTTTTTACACCAAACAAAGCTTTATATATTTGTGTACCAAAACTAGGAATCCAATTATTATTAGGTGTTTTTACTAAAAGAGGTATTCTTCTTACAAGTTGGTCAACTTCGGTGGGAGCAATAGCTAAACCAGATAGCGTATTATTTGCTAAAAGAGGATGGTTTTGTTTCACTCCCAAAGATACTATACCACCATTATCTTCACCTTTCACTACAGTTCCTGTTGGCTTAGGATAATTACCTTTACCATCTTCAAACATAGCTATAACAGAAGGTGCATATCCTAAAGACCTTCCAAAATCTTCATCTCCACCCATTCTGTCTGCTTGTGGAAAAGATATAACCCAACCAACTCCTAAAGCACCTTTACCAATAATTTCCATTTGTATATCAGCTAATCTTTTTCTAGGTAATGGATAGCCACCTTCACGCTCTACATCTTCTTCTGTTATGTTTAATATAACAAAATTACCTGATGGTTCTGGTGTTTTTATAAATGAATCAAATACTTTTAGTTTTAATATTTCTGTAGGTGTTGACTGATATATTAATGGCAGTAAAAGTATTGTAAGTATCGGTAATATTAATTTTTTCATTAATCACTTTGAGTTATTGTTATTGTAGAATCACTACCACCATTAACTTTTATTATGTTAGAAATGCCATCTTGTATAAATATTACTGTGTAAGCATTATTTCCATCTAAATCTAACTGTACGCTTTCGCTAACACTTCTTCTTAAACTAACAACTTGTCCTGTAATTATAGTTGTTATTTGTGTATCTGGGTCTTTACCTAATAATGTTCCTGATATTTGTGTGCTTGTAGCTTGTGCTAATTGTTCTTCTTCTTCAGCTATAGCTAATCCATCTAAAACATTTAATAAATCTTCTAAGTAATTTACATCAAGATAATTTATGTCTAGTTCTGTAAATTGTAAGTTATCTTCCTTTAAATAATCCTCTGCAAGATAATCTATATCTAAATCATTAAAATCAAGTACGCTATCTGTTTGTGTGCTTGTAGTTTCTTCTTGTATTACTACCTCTTCTTTAGGAGGCGTAACAATTAACATATTGTCTATTACATCTAATGTTAAATCTAATATAACTGGTTTGCTTGGTGCTGATTCAAATACACTTACTGTAGTTGCTTCGTAAGGTTTGTTAAGTAAAACTGTTCCCATAGCAGTAACTACTTCTATTTCGCCACTAGAGAGCCCTAGAGAGTCTGGTAGCAGTATTATAAGGCTACGACCTAATTCATCTACTGTAGCCGTAAAATCAGTACCACGAATAGCTATATTAGCTGTAGGTGTTTTAAGAGATATGTTTTGTTTATCTATACGATTTAAATTGCCTGTAATAAATCTTGCTGTACCAATACCAAAGGTAAGAGCCATTTTTGCTTTGCTTGGGTCAGGGTCATAAATGTACTCATCTATTAATAGTTGTGAGTGTTCAGTAAGCTTTACAATAGAATCATCAAGAAATGTAATAGCCATTCTTCCATTAGTAGTAATAGCTTCATCATTACTTTGTATAGAAAATTTTAATTCGGCATCTAATGGTTTATCTCTTACTATTTGTGCTGAACCATTTAGTTCAGATATATCTCCAATATTAACAGCTTGTGCTTGTACCTTGGTCGTTTTGGATAACGCAAACAGTAGAAGCAGCATTGCCACCGATTGATATAATTTTAAGCCAGTCATTATCTTGGGTACTCAGTTGTTGTATGTTAAAAGTTCTTTGACCGCCTGTATGGTCTAGCCAAAAATATCCACCTGCTGAAGCATTAACACCAGTACCTGTATAATTTACTGTATTATCAGAACCATCTATATCCATATAGTTTGTAGCACCATCAATATTTATATTTGATGTTACTGTGTTGCTAGAACCTTGAATAATCCAATCTAAATTTAAATTTGCTGCTATTGCTGTAGTACCTTGATTTAAGGTAAATGTATTACTACTACCTGTAACTGCTATATTTTGGTCAGAACCTGCAGAACTATATGTATTAGTTGGGTCTACTTGTATCGTAAAAGTATTTGTATCTCCAGTAAAATTATATAGCCCTGTAAAAGTAGTAGCGTTTATATCACCTAAAAATTTATTGGTATTACCAATCATATTAATATCAAGTGTCATAGTAGCACCATCTAAATCAAAAGCATTTAAAGACCCCGCAGTAGAATTTAAACCACCAATAATATTAGATATACCTAGTTGTTCTAGGTCTATATTTGCACCAGTACCTGACTGGTCTACATAAATTTCGTTATCAGCCGCGTAAATTGTTGATGCACTCAGCATCACAATCAGGCTCATTAATTTCAATTTCTTCATATTTCCAAAAACTCCTGTCATAACCGACATTAATTATTTCTAATACAGCACTTTCAATAGCTTTTGTTAATGCTATTGTTGTTGATTCATTCCTGGAATTACCCATTTCTATCTCAACAAGTTCTGTTCCTGCTTCTATAAAACGAAATACATCTTCTGATTTACCATAACTAAATATAGTTTTTTCAGTCATTACTTCTATTAGTATCTCACCTGTGGCTACTGATACCATTCTTAAAGTTGTTGTTACACTATCTTCTCTATACTGAGCACTAGAACCAATACCTAAATATCTAGCTCCTATACCACCTGTATTTAGATTAGTTTCATAAGCTATAACAGCACCTTCAATTAAAACTCCTGCAAATAATAAAGGTCTAAGTGCTTTCTTTTTTTCTTCATCTGATAAAGTTTGTTCTCTAGCAGACCTTATTAATTGTCTTTCTTTTGTTAAATTATCTAAACCTACTCTTTCAACTACTGTAAAGAAATCACCATTACCTGCGTGTTTAAGAGCTCTTATAAGTAAAGCATTAGGCTGTTGTGTTATTGCTGTACTAAATAAAGCAAACTCGCTGTTACTTTTACGCTGACCTGTTTGGTCAGTAAAAGCTGTAGGATATACAGCAACTACAGGTTTAATTATTGGTTTTTTTACATTAGCTAATTCTTTAGATTGTAGCTCAGATATTTTTACAATATTATTTTTTTTTAATCTTTGTTCGTATGTATCTTCTAGCTGATGTGTAATAGAGCAACTAGAACAAAAAAGTACCAATAGGTATAGAAATTTCAGTAATTGTTCCATCGGCTTCCGTTATTTTAAGTGTTAATGTTACACCATCACTTGTATATTCAATGGTGTTTCCTTCTAAAGTTATTGTTCCTGAATCAGATGGTGTTTCTCCAAAAAGATTATTTACTAATTGCCTTGATAACTCTGCATAGACTCTTGATTCTAAGTTACGCATAAACCTTGCAAGTGTAGAGTTTTCTTTTTCTCTTTCTATTTCTTCTTGTAAAGCTTTTATTTCTTCTTTAATTGTTAGCTTACGACTAAACTCTTGATTTTCTATAGTTAAATAATGAGAAGATGTACCTACACCATTAAAGCTAGGGGATTTAAATTTAAAAGTTATAGTATCTGCTTTTACATTAGTACCAATAATACCTAAAAATAATACAAAACCTATAAAAACTAAAATTACTATAAGTCTATATTTTTCTAGTTCTAGTGCTTCTATTTGTTTTTTTGTTATTTTTCTGTTCATCTAATGCCTCTTGTTCTTTAAGTTCTAAAACAGTATTTACTTTTTCTTGTAAACGAATCATATCTTGGTCTAATAAACGAAGTTGGTCTGTTAGTCTTATAATTGTTTTTTTCATTTCTGATACAGCAGGGTCTATAATATTTGTAATTGTTTGCCATACAAAATAAACAAAATATCCTAGTCCTACTACCATAATTGTTGTAAAACCAAACTTTTCTACTAAAACAACTATATCCATTAATCTCTTCTAGCGTCTATTTTTCCATCTTCTACAAAATTTTCTGCTCTTGCTATTCTATCTAAATCTGGTTTTAAATTAAGAGCACTTGATACTGATGTATCTATTCTAATTATATCGTTATTCATTATTGATGCTCTTGTAATAAGCATTTTAGTAATGCCTTGTATTCCTTTTATATCGCTTACAAGATTACCCATAAGTTGTTTCATAATAAGAAATATAAAATAACCCATAACTAAACCACCAGCTATAGGTAAGCCGACCTTTTCTATAAGGTCAAATGCTTCCATTAATCTTTACTAGCTTCGCCTTTAAATGATTTGCTTGAACCTGATGTTCCTGCGTATAAACCAAACCAAGCAGCACCTGCACCTACAACAATAGATATAAGACCTGATTGTTCAAAACTTGGTGATTCTAATGCCATAAACCAAAATGTCGTGTAGTAAAGTAAATACATATAAACACTTAAAAACATTCTTGGAAATATTCTCCAAGAGTCTACAGCTTGTGCTAGATGTATAACTTTTTGCCATGGATTAACATTAGTTGTATCTTCTAAATCTCTTATCTTATCTTTTAATTCTGATATTTCTTGAATCATAGCCATGAACTTATTTAAGTCCATTTCTACTTCATTTCTATCCATATCTCCACCAAATCTACCTTGTCCGTCATTCATTAGTAATCACCCCATATTTTAGTTTTTTTACCACCTTCATAAGTAACAGCATGACCCTCATCAATAAGCATTTGACAAATATCTTGACCATCTTGTGTATAAGGTATTCCTAATATACGACCATATTTACCTTTACCTAAAGACTTAACTTTTAGATTACCTACACAAAGTTCTTTTAATCTTTCTTTAGCAGCAAGACCTAGTTTTTTTTCAGCTAAGTCTCTAGTACGACTTTCAGGAGTATCAATACCAGCAAGTCTTACACGCTGTTTATGTAGTTTTACATCAAATCCTAAATCAAGACAACAATCAAATGTATCTCCATCTACTATTCTTTCTAGTGTAGCGTTATATACAAACGCATCTGGTGCATTAGACATTATCTATAACTCCTTGTTTTTTTAGCTATTTTTTTTGGTTGTTTAACAAATTGTTTACCAGCTCTATTACCTTTAGCTTTTGCTCTATTAGTTGCAGCTTTTTCACTTTTTGTTAAAGATTTCCATGCTTTATCAGGTAAATATCTTCTTTTGCCTTTACTTGGTTTACCGCTTGAAGTACGCCACTTTTGTTTACCCCAATCTTTTAATGACCTTTGAGATTTTTTTAATGGCATTATTCTTCCTCTATTTTTTCATTGTATAAATTATCAAATACTTGGTTTACATCTAAAGTGTAATCTAAATCAGATTTACTATAGTGAATATGTTGAGAAGGTTTAAAGTCTGGAGCACCTTCTCCTAATTCAAATTGTGCAGGTCTTGTAACTCTTACTCTATTATTAGGTAAAGCAACTATATTGCCTGTCCATTTACCTGCATCTAATAATTCAAGAACATGATTTTGTTTATGTTGAGCAGGGTCATCTGCTGTATCAGATTCTGTATAATCTACAGTAAAGTAATACTTTGCAGGATAAAATTTACCATCAATTTTTGCCATCCAAGGACAAGGAGAACAATTTTCTAATACATATATACTATGTGTACGAGATGCACAATCCCAAGGTTGTGCTTCCCAAACTTCCATAGGTTCAGCCCATTCTTCAAAAGGGGTATCTCCAACAAGAGCTGTAATAGGCATCCTTGCCCACATAGCTCCACCATGAACATTTGGTTCATCTGTATCGTAAGTTTCTGCACCTGTAAAAATTACTTGGAATGATAGACAGCGTTTTTGAATTGTTGTAACTCCAATAACCATAGCGTGTAAAAATTCACCATGATATTTTTCGTGATTGTGTGTGTATTCTTTTCTAACCCAACACTTAAAATAAGGTATGCTGCTTTGCAAATAAGCCATTTACTTATATCCACCACCAGCTTTTTTATAAGCTTTAGCCATCATCTGTGCTTTACGAGCTGACCATTGTCCAGGTCTACCACCTTTACTACCAGATTTTATTCTACTAAATATTCTTTTTCTTAAACCAGGTTTAGTATAATTACCAGCTTCATTAACTCTTGATTTAGATTTTTTAGCTCTACTCATGCTATAAATCCTGCTGTTATTACAGTAGCTACTATAAATGGATAGACTGCCCATATCATCATTTCAATTTTATCAAAACGCTGTGAGCCATCTTCTAATCTTTTGTCAATGCTTTTGTATAATGCTTTACATTCTCTTTCGTGTGCTTCTATAGCATTTAAAGCATCTTTAATAGTTGCCATTACTTTTTTGGTGCTACTTCTTTAGCTTTACCTATATTTAAAGCTAACATATCAATAAATTTATAAAGTTTACCAATCCACATATCGTCTTTAGGTGTTGGCGTACTTGCTGCTATTATTGAAGCAACTGTTACTATTGTTGTTATCCACATAATAATTTCTATTATCATAGTTTCTCCTTTGTTTTAATCTGCGTTTGCAGACTTAATGTTATTATAGTGCAAAAACATTTATCCGCAATCTGCACCTATAAAAAATTAAACCACCCTGTAATAATATATTTTTCTTGATTTTTAGATATTTGTCCTCTATGAGCGTGTGTCCAACCCGCAGGAAAAATAATTGTTGAACCTTTTTTAGCTTTAGTAACACAATCTTGATATAAGAATTCTGTTCCTCCATTTTTAACATTGTTTAAATATGTGCTAAAAACCAAGTGTCTGTTTATAACACTAGGATTACCATCGTTTTCTATATGCCATTTATAAAAACCCCATCCTTTATCATAATATTGTATTTTAGGACGGTGATTAATACCATAAAACTCTACATCATCTGCAAATTTATATTTTGAAGTGTATTGTTTTAAACATTTTAATAATTCATTTTTATATAAAAGGTTTGTTAAATCTTCTGGAGCTATCATTATCTCTAATGATTTTTTTACTTTCTCATCTAACTTACCATTACCAACTCTACCATCTTCTGCGTTAGCTTTATTAACGTTCCAATAATTAATTAGTTCATCAACAGCTTCTTCACTTATTTGATATTCGCCTATAAAGTTCATTGTTTAAAATAAGCAGGTAAACCAATCATAGGTCTACCATCAAATTTATTTTGTTTAGCATCTTTACTACTTGCATCGTTGTAGTGTAAAAATACCTGCCCACAATCTTTACCTTCAAAAGGTTTTCTCCAATGTTCTACATCACAACCACGATACATTAACATATCCCCTTGGTTTAAATTTATTTCAATATCAGGTTCTAAATATATTGACCAATTATCACCACCTAAATTCAAAGTAGTAGATATTTCACAAGAGTATCTATCTTTATGTCTTTTTAACTCATCACCATTTTTATAAATTCTTGCATAAGAATAAGTTTCAATTAGCTTTACACCTGATTCTTTTTCCATTATTGGCTTAACTTTTTGTAATAAAGTTTCCATAACTATATCAGCGTAATGTGAATAAGTTTCAGGTATTTGATTGTCATTCCAAACTCCAAAGTATTCAGTAAACTGTGATATATATTTTTCATCAAACAAATATCTTGCTACATCTCTTTTATTTAAAAAATATTGATAACAAAAATCTGCTAGTTCTTTTGATATAGCACCTTTAATTACTTGGTATTTATTTTTTTTAAAACTCATTTAAATGGGTATCCTAAATTCCAACACACTAAAGAGTGTCTTATACCTTTTGTTACAGGTTTAACTCTGTGCCAAACAAAAGAAGGAAAAACTATTACACTTCCTTTTTGTCTTATTTCCTCACATATTCTTGGTTGTGAGCCTTCATCTGTATTTCTAAAATCAAACTCTAAATCTCCACCTTTATATTCTTCAGGGTCAGTAAGTGATACAGTCATACTAAGTTTTCTTAGCTTACCATGTCTATTTGGGTTTTTTGGTTCGTCATAGGGTTCTCCAAATGAATCACAATGCCAATCATAAAACTGACCTTTTTTATACTCAGTAAATTGACAAGGCTCTGACCAATCCCATTCAAAATTCCAACCCGCATTTTCATTTGCTTGATGTATGTAAGGTTGTATTTCGTTATATATCCATCTATCAGACATCCATACCACATCTGACTTTCTTTTCTTTTGAATGTTTTTAAGTTGTGCTTCTGTAAGTTTGTTTTTATTATTGTTTCCTGTAGTAGCCATTTGTTTATCTTGTTCTTTACCATAGCGTACTATATCATCGCATATTCTTTCAGGTATAGCAGATTTAAAATACCAATAATACCATTTAAGATTCATACTCTTTTCCTGTATTTTTATATTTTTCTATAACAGAAGGAAGTAAAAAATCTTCTATTGCATATGGTTTTTTTTCTATTTTATCCGTTCTTATTGTATGTAAATCTACATCACCAAAAATAGAATCATCATATTTTATACCTTGTATTTCAAATTGTTTTAAGTTTTTAAAGTTATGTTCAAACTTAGGTATATTAAAAAAATTATAAACACTATTAACTGTACTTTGTGGGTTAGCAATTAACTGGTCGTATGTAATAAATAAATGCTCATAGTTTTTCTGTATTAAAGGAATTTGTTTAATGGCATTTCCTAAAACACCTGTTTCTGGGTGCATAAAATAGTCTGCATCTGTTTCAATATTTTCTTTTTTGACTTTAAATGCTTTTAATAACGAAGCTAAACATTCTAGTGGGTTTCTATACAAAATTAAAAATTTAATTTTTTTATCAAAATACTTTTCTAATAATTTAAGGTTTCCGTCTGAACCCCAATTACACCTATTAATAACATATTTTGTTTTAAATGTTTCAGAATAAGTATAAAAAGTTTTTCTAATAACATTGTCTAAAGACTCATTATGAGGAAAGTTTTGGTGTTGAGATAATGTTAAATCTTTTTGATTTTTAATTAAATCAAGCTGGTAAATAATTTCAGTAAGAGGACTATTAGCTGTAAAAGTTATATCTGTATTTTGATTTAAAATACTACCAAGTAAAGTATTACCTGCACGTTGTAAACTTATACAAAAATATAATTCCATTAATAGGTTAAGTTAAATCCAATCGCCTTCTTTTTTTAATTCAAATACTCTTCTTAAATTCCAAACACTTGATGCAGCAAAATCACCGTTTGGGTCATTAACAGCAACAAATCCTGAACCACCATTGCCACCCATTCTTGACGAAGATGCAGGACCATAAGCACCACCACCACCTCCGCCACCTTTATTAGTAGCACCAGCAGTTGATGCCAAATCAGATGCAGAGCCGCTTCCATATCCTGTTCCGCCAGTTCCTCCTGGTCCAGGAGCTCCTCCTTTGTCATTAGGAGCTGAAAGATTGCTATCACCTGCTGCTCCTCCACCACCGTCTGCTCTAGCTACTGGAGAACCTGTAATAGAAGATGCTACACCTTGTCCGCCTCTACCTCCGATAACATTATCAGGGTTTCCTTTTTGACCAGCTTCACCTGCTCCACCGCCACCTACAGCACAACCATAGTTTGAGTCTGGACTTCTAGCACCTCCACCTGGATAACCTTGATTAGCTGTTCCTGCACCCGCAGCACTTCCGTCAGGTTTATTACCAACACCATACCAAATACCAGAACCTCCGCCTGAGCCTCCATCTTGTCCAAGCTGACTACCACCAGCATTACCACTTGGATTAGTATAAGCAAACCTACTTCCGCCTGAGCCTCCGCCAGCAGAAGTTATGGGTCCAAAACTAGAATCTGCTCCAGGTCGCCATTCTCCATGTGCTCCTACAGCAACTCCCCCTGCTCCAACTACAACAGGTACTGTTGAGCCTGCGGTAACAGTTAAAGCTGATTCTGCGGAAGCTCCACCACCAGATGCTTCGCCTGGTGTAGATGACCTGTAACCACCAGCTCCTCCACCTCCGCCAAAAAAACCTCCTGCTCCACCACCAGCAACTACTAAATAAGTTACTGAGGTTGTTTTAGAAGGTACTGCATAGTTTGTACTACTGTTAAAAGATGTTACTTTTGCTGAAAAAACTGGTTCATGGTCTGCTCCAATTAATTGACTTCTTTGATTTCTTGTAATAGGCATAATATTAAATCTCCGTCCATTGTAAATTAGTAGCATCCCAAACATAATCAGTTTCTGTTACTGGATTAGTACTTTCGTCAAATGTTTTACCTATCCATCTTAAGTTAGCTTCATCCCATCCTGCATTAGCTCTAAGACCACTTATATCTGTTTTATTTGGAAAAGTTACTGGAGCCTGCCAATCGTCATTTGAATCTAAAGACCAAGATGAAAATTGTTGAGGTTGTAAAAATTTATCTTTAGAGCTATCATAAATATAATCAATACCACAGTATTGTTTTCTAAAATTATTGTTATAAGAAGTTTGTTTCCAAGCAACGCCATTTTCTGAATATGGAACAATAGACGCTACAAATGTTTCTGCGTCTGCGTGTAAATCGCCACCATTAGCATCTACATCCTCGTTGGATATTACTACTACTCGTATTACTTTATTATCGCTATCAAGTTCTGCAAAGTGAGCCATCTTCTAACTCCTTAAGCATCGTCTAAGATTTCACCAGATACTGTGTATTCTAAATCATTATTAGCACTACCCTGTATTTTCAATATATCTGTTTCATCTAAGTAAAATGAAGAGTTTTTATCTGTAACTATTAGAGTTGAATCTGCTGGTACTGCAACTGTTGATGCAATTGCATGAGAAGTTGAGCCATTATCATTTGAAATTGAAATAGTTACAGTAGCTGAATTAGTACCATCTATATTTGCAATTATTATTGTGTTTACTTTATGTAGTTTATCGGCAGCTACATCTATAATGTCTTGATTTGAAGTTGTAACTGCACCATTAATTGTGAATGGTAAAATGGATGTTACGTTTACTATATTTACTGATGCCATTGTTGTCTCCTATGTTATCCGAATACAATAGCCATGGCAATGGCTTTACCTGTTGAGGTTTTTGTATCAAGTTGGGTTTGTATGTTGGAAGTTACTCCATCACTAAAATTAAGTTCTGCTGCTGTTGAAGTAATAGTGGTACTCGCAATAGATAAAGCGTCTGTTTCTAATGTACCATCTATATCTACATCTCCTGATATATCTAAACTAGCTGCTGTTATTTCACCACCAACTGTAAGTGTAGTAGCCATATCAACCGCACCATCTATATCTACTACATCTAAATTAGTAGTTCCATCTACATCTATATCTCCTGAAATATCTAAAGCTGTGCCAATTAAAGTTTGTGTTAATGTTATTTGACCATTAGCAGCAATAGTCATAGCATCTACATCTGAAGCAGAGCCTATAGTTTTACCATCGCCAATAATAATATCATCACTAAAAGTAGCTGTTTGTGCAAAAGTAACACCTCCACCATCAGCTATGGTCATGGCATCATCTCCATCAGTATATTCTATTAAGGGGGTTTGAATTGAAGAGCTGGTTTCAATAATACCACTTGTTTGTAAATTTAAAGTAGCAAAAGCATCTACCATAGCTCCGCCAGAACCAGCACCATCAGAATAAATAACTTTAGTCTTACCTGAAGGTATAGTAACTGTGGCTCCACTACCTTGTTTAATTATTATAGATTGAGAACCACTTGTTCCATTTTCTATAATCCATAGTTTAGATACTGTATTTGGTCCTATAGTAATAGTACAGGTAGAATCTAATGTACCTGTATATTTTAAGAATATAGACCTACCTGGGTCTGTTGCTCCATCTGCTATTGTAGTTGTGTGGGTATCAGCATTAGTTGTAATACCTTCTGTGCCATAACTAAAAGCTTCTGCTATTAATTCAAGATTTGTATTTGTAGTATCACCCCATGTTCCACTAGCATCGCCAGTAGCCATTTCGTTTAATCTTAAATCATTTACATATGAACTTGCCATAATTTTTTCCTTTTATTAATTAAGCTACTTCACTCCAATTTGGAGTTTGTGAAGTAGAAACTTCTGTGTAATTTGGTGTTTGAGAAGTGTCAACTAAACCCCAAACATTTACTCCTGTAATTCCTGATAATAATTCATCTAATGTAGTAATTGTTATATCTGCATTAGCTTTAACTGTTTCACTACCTAAAGCTGTTGTTCCTGATAAACCAGTAACTGATAATATATTAACACTAATTGTACTAACTGTTCCTAAAGAACTTGTAATAGAAATACCAGTAACAGAAACATTAGCTGCTGCAGAAACTGATTCATCACCAAGAGTTCCTGCTGAAGCAGAACCAGATACACCTGTTACTGCTGCACCTGATGTTATAGCATTACCTAGTGCTGATGTTCCTACATTACCTGAAGGTGATATATTAGCTGTACCAGTAACTGTTTCGCTACCTAACGCAGATGTACCTACATTACCTGTAACTGAAACATCTACAGAAGTAGCACCCCAGTAGTCAGAACCCCAAGTACCTCTACCCCAACCAGTTGCCACTTAAAATCCTATGCTATTCTTATAATAGCATTTGAAGCATCTGCTGTTGGAAATTGAATAGTAAAATCTCCTGCTGTTGATGTTTTATCTCCACCAAAAGCAAGAACACAGACAGCAGGGTCTCCTGATGCACTATCATTAAATATTAAAGCTCCATTAGCAGTTATAGTGGCTGTACTAAATGTTAAATCAGCAAAATCTGTTAATGCTGTTGTACCTGATGTTGAAGGGTCAACTCTTGTTAATGTTCCACCTTTAGCAGTATAGTTAGTACCACTAACTTCATTAGAAGTTGTATATGCAGTTGTACCTGCACCTAATGATGCAGAACTTGTATATAGTGCTAATTGAAAAGTATTACCACCACTATTTTTAAAATTATGCACTCCTTCTAATAATTCTTGTTTAAATGAAGTACACATTGCTTGTGAAATTGCCATTAAAGTCTCCTTATAATATCAGCCATATCTTTATGACCTTGTTTTTGTAATAATCCTGCTACAGTAGCTCTATCACTAGCTATAGCTTGTTTTAAATATAGAAGTACAACTTGTGTCATACTATCTTTAAATGCTTGTGCTTGTGCTTTAACCATAGGGTCAGCATTATCACTAATAGATATTAATCTATCTATAATTCTTTCAGTCCAATATTCAGGACTTAAACCTTTGTTGTTAGTAGTTTTAACTGATATATCACCAACATTACTTGTTACATCTACACTAAACATTATGTTACCTGTTGCCTTACAGGACCAGTCCTATAGTTATCTTTAGTATTTTTACCTTCAGAAAATACTTTTAATCTTTGTATTGCTTCTTGAAATCTTTTTTCATAATTAACCATAATATCTGGTTCACCTTTCATAAAAGTATATGCTTCTACTAATGAACCATATAATAAACAATCTGATGCATTTGTACCTAAATAACTTGTTCCATCACTACTTGTTGTAATAGATGTTGGTGTATATTCATAATGTAATTCTGCAGTAAAATTTGCATTAGGTGTAGGTGCTACAATAAAAGTATCTTCATCAAATCTAGCATAATATTTAGGTATTCCTGTTGTAGAACTACTAGGATATGCTTCTCTAATAAAAGCTACATCTTTAAATAATAAATATTCATAGCCACTATTATCTACAGATAATGAATGTGCTGATAAAAAGTCTGTAGGTGTTGATAGATATTGATTGCCAGATGTTAAAGTACCTGTAACATTTTTTCTAAATACTGGAAGAGATACTAATTTTTGTATTCTATCTTCAGTATTAACAATAAATTCATCTAAGTTATTTACAAAAGTTGTTTCTGTATTATTAGTATAATCTTGTATTGCTGTTTTTAATGTTGTAAATGTCCATGCCATTATTCTGTACTCACTTTAACTGTTCCTGTTTTTGTTCTTAAAACTAAACCTGTGCTTGATACAGGATTAAATCCATAATATTCGGTTGATATTTTTTCACCTCTATCAGGTCTTGGATTATAAAGTGATTGATTGTCTGATGTATCTACCTCACCAATTTTTAATTGAGGATGGTCTATATCTAAACAATCATCACAAACTCTTAATCCATTACGAATACCATCTTCTATTTCGTATTTTAAATCGTTTAACTTATAAGTAAAACCGCATCTATCACAGTCTCCTAAAGCTTTTTTACCTAGAGCATAACTCATCTGTAAACATTCATATCAGGTACAAATTTAACTGGAGCTCTTTCTCTATCTGAATCGCTTACATCATTCCAAAGTTCATCGTATCTTTGTTTTATCATTGGAACTCTATTTACTGCTTCTGGTATTTTACAAGCTAAATTATATGCAAGTGCATATGTAAGACAAGGTAAGTATCTATTAGGAACATCTGCATTATTACTTGCAACATTACCTGCATCTTCTATTCTTTTAATATAGTCATAGACTAAAGTATATGTTTCTGAAGAATCAGGAGTTGCCCACAATACTATATTGTTAGAGCTAGTTCCTTTATCTACAAAAAACTGTGTTGGTTTTGATTGTAATAATTTAACAGCTTGATGATTGTATTCTGTTCTTGATATTCTATTTAGTCTTTGGTCAAACTGATTAGAAGTATCTCCTGCATCAGTTCTAATAAAAGCATCTACAACTTCAAGAGCACTAGATTCTATTGCGTAACTACTTGTACCAGCAGTAAGTGTTTGAGTAGCTTGTTCTATTTTCCAAAGGTTTAATCCTTTGTTTTGCCATTCTAAGAATATAAGATTTAAAGCTCTTTTAGCTCCTTTATAGTCATAACCAGAACGCAATTCACTACCGCACAAATCATAGGCTTCTTCCATGATGTCGGCTAAATCTAATGTAAATGTTGTTGTTCCACTTGTTGCCATTATTTTTCTTCTTTATAGTCAGTAGAATACCTTTTAAAAGCTCTGTCTCCTTTAAGTTTATACATAAATTCTTTATTTGGTCCTAGTTTTTTTCTAGCTTTTTTAAAAGCAGCATCAAAGTTTGATTCGTTAGTAGCTCCTTTAGGTACTCCAGGAATAATAGTATTTGCAAAAGAAACTGCTTTTTGTTTAGCCGTTCCGCTACGCTCTGAGCTATTATCATTTGTATCTTTACCTTCAGAAAATCTATTTCTTTTCATAATTTATTCCTCATCAACACTTCCACCTTCTACGAGCCTGTCTAATTCTTGAATTAGGGTCGTTTCTAGTTTTAGCTGAACTTCTTTTAAGTTGTCCTAAAGACCTTGCACAGTAAGATTTTCTGCGTTTTGCAGCCTTACTACCTTTTTTTACTTTACCTGTTACTGCTGTTTTTAATTTAGAACCAGGATTTAAACGCCTATAAGCTTTAACACCAGCTTTAGTCATACCAGCACCAGATTTAGTAGAACGAAAGTTCTTCTTATTCCTAGATGGCATTTTAGCCTGTTTTCTTATAGGCATAAGTATTAGTTAAGACTTACCGCCTTTAGCGTAGCTTTTGGTTTTCATCATGCGTTTTGTGTTTTTACCACCACGCATACCACCTTTGGTTTTCATCATGCGTTTTGTGTTTTTACCACCAGCCATACCGCCTTTGGCTTTCATCATAATTTTTTTACCTGCAGCATATCCTTTATTTTCCATAGGAGTATCGCTAGTCATTTTAGTATTCATACCCATACTAAACATTCTTTTAACATACTGTTTATTAGATTCAGCTCCCATTTCAGTTGCTTTTAGTCGTCTGCCACCAGACATACCACCTTTAGGTTTCATTTTCATAATTAGTTCCTTTATTTTTTAGCTACAGTTTTTTTCTTAGCTGTAGTTTTTTTAGTTGTTTTTTTCTTAGTTGGTTTTTTACCACCAACATAAGCTTCGTTTATATCTGGAGTAGATGGGTCATCGCCGATAAGTTGTCCTTTATCGTTTCTTGCTCTTTCACCATTCATTTCAGCACATTTGCGTTCTGCATCTTCTAAGTCTGGGTCTGGACCAAATATTGGTCTATAGATACCATCTTCGTCAAGATGTAACACTTTATATTGTGGTGGAAATTCACCAGTTTCTGAAATTACATAATTTTTACTTTTTGCCATAATTAATTCCTATTAATCAGAGTACACTTTTACCATTTCTAAAGTAATAGAATAAGTGTCTCCTGAAGAGTGTCCTTTAGTAGTAAATAGAATATCTCCATTTTTACCACTACCTGCGTTATTTGGAAGTCCGCCAAAATCTTTAAAGTCCATATGTCCATTACTACTTTCAGCAAGTTCTACTAATAAAACATTAGAAGAAGCATTTAAAAATAATTGAACAGACATACCAACAATAGCATGGCTAATACGCAATACTCTAACTTCTGAACAGGCTATACCTGCTGCATTAGAAGCCAAAGCAGATACATCTACCTTAGCTACTGCTGATTCTCCTGTGCCATCGCTGACATTAGTAAACTTCATAACACAATTTCTTTCACCATCAATAATAGTTTGTGATGTTACTGCGTCTGCCATAATTTACTCCCTACGCTATTTGAGTGTATTCAATAATAAACGTGAAAGAACCTGCAGTTGTAGCATCTACTGTGTTAGTGATATTACAATAAATAGTTCTTTCTGTGTCTGTGTATTGAACAGAAGCTGGAGCTGTTGTGCCATCTTGGGTTTGTAAAACTAAACTGGTTACAGTTACATTGTGAGCAACAACAGTTGTTCCACCATCAAGTATCTCATCAGTCTGAGCTGCAACAATTTGTGCACCAGAAGATGATGTACCTACTTCGTAACCAATATCGCCTGTTCCAATAACGGGAGAAACATCACAGAATATTTTTATATCAGTAATGATTGTGTTTGCTGGTTGTGTAAATTCACCTATAGATGGAGAATCTCCTGCTGTAGTATTTACTGTTACGCCAGTTGCAAAGCCAACGTGCTTTACATATTTATCTGTAACAATACCTGTAGATGCAATAGTTGCTACATCTGAAACTGCACCTGTACTTGAATTTTTTGAAATGACCTTGAATCCGCCTTCGGCTCTTACTGGTCCATTAAAAGTTGTGTTAGCCATAATTTTCTCCTAAAAGAAATAATCTATCATCTCGGCAAGTGTCTGCTAGGTCAGTTGATAGACAAGTTAATAAAATACCTAGATTTATAATATACCATAAAAAAAAGGGGAGCGTGTGCTCCCCTTAACAGTTCTTACGAACTACCTGGTGAACCAAAGATACCTAGTGGGTCAGATACACCGAAAGAATATCTTTCTCTCGCTTTATATCTAACATTACCAGTATCGAAGTCTCCATCCATAGTAGTAGTCATAGGAGCTCTAACAAAATGCTTCATTCCGTCAGGAACATCAGTAGTGATAAAGAAAGCATTAGTATCAGTTAAATAATGATTAACTGAATAGCCTTCTGGAATCACTCCATTAGTTTTGACTGCATTTATGTCATTGTCAGCAGTTCCTACTCTGTAGTCAGATTGTAACAATCTAGTTGCTACAAACTGCAAGTCAGAAGGAATAATAAGCTTCCTAGCTTTTGCTGCAATTTTTAGACCTCTTTCATCTGTCCACTTGCCTATTTGAATGATTGCATCTTCTAAAGATGTTTCATTTAAATCTGCTGCTACAGATGGTCTATTACTATTAGTACCGCCGTTTACAAGTGGGTGAGCTGTGCTAAACAAAGCAACGCCATCCCCTGAAGAAAAAGTAGTTGAGAATCCATTGTTTAATGGAAACGCTGCTTTTACTTGTTTTGTATAAGACATAGCTCTTGCTAATGCTTTAGTATATCTAGCTGATACAGAAACATAGAGGTTATCCTCCATAGCTTCTTCTGTAATGCTGAATCCTAAACCAATAGTTTCATGCGTATATCTAGCGACAAAAGATTCTTGTGCAGTATCATAATTGATAGCTGAACCTTCATCTTTTACTGGAGCTGCTCCAAAACCAGATAACTTCAATTCTTCTTCGAAACTTCTTTCAGAATTTTCAGTTACATAGATTTCTTCGTGCTCGTTCTCATAACGATTATATTCTTCGCCGAATAATGCGTTAAGACCAGGTAAGAGTTGTTTTAACTCGTTAGCTCTTGAAATAGCTGCCATAATTTACTCCTTAACCTATACCTGTTGTATTTAACAACTGGTGTCCGACATTAAACATTACTAGCACATCAGTATAAGTATCACCAACTGCACTATCTGGTCCATCAACAAAGTCAACGACTTTTAATGGTAGTGTGTTGGTAGTAGCTGCTGTACTCCCATCGACTGCGTTTTTACTTGTACCTATTGTTGTACTTCCTGCAGTTTGCACAACAGCACAGTTCTTGCCAAGGTCATCTTGTCCAAGAGTTTCGTCTGATTGCATTTGCATAAGTATAAAAGGGTCAGTAGCAACATACGCAACAATATCATCTGCAGCAGTTGATGCTGGATAATATTGATTTGGTGTGAATTGACCTGTTGTTGGGTCTGTATAAGCACAACCAAGGAATACACCTATAGGTGTACAAGCTGTAGTACCAGTATCTTTTTGGATAGTGGTATTAGGATTGTCATCACCCCATTTTACAAAATCACCATAAAATATGGATGTGCCAAAAGCATTTTTAATTTTGTAATGTGTAACTTTTCCTTGATATGGACTTCCAACTACAGTACCAACTGGTCTAGCTCCGTGAGGAGTTGCACTTGTTGACATAATTGTCTCCTTATCAAATAATTAATAAAATAAGAAACTAAGAATCTTTACCAAATGTTGTTCGTGATTTTCTTTCAAAAACTTGTTTGGTAGCCATCCTAGAATCTTGGTCTTTAAAATATGTGTTATCTACTGATTCCAGTTGAGACTCTGCTAAATTATCAAAGTATTCATCTCTAGCTTTCGCTTTTTCTTCTGGCATCTTACATAACAGTTGTCCACCAATTTCAACATTACCTTTAACCGACCATTCAGAATTGTGGTCCATCATATGAATTTGAAGTTCTGGATGGTCCTCTAATCTACAGGGTTGCCATCCTTCTCTTAATTTTCTTGATACATTAGGATTATCAGCTTGACCTAAAAGGCTAGTTCTAATATACCTAAATACCCACCCTTCTTGTGGTGTTGGATTTGGTAAATTTGATGGATTTTCCCAACTTTGTATACGCTGAGAAGCCTCTCGGCTTTCTATTTCCCTAGGGGTACGCTCTTGTGATTGCTCTTCGCTATCACTTTTTATTTCTTTATTATTTTCTTCGGACATTTTAAGTCTCCTTTAATAATTGATTTGCATACTGCTCTGGAGTTATATTAAGACGCTTTGCGAGAGCAACTTGACTCTGAGTCAGATGTATTTTGCGAGGGCTTTTACCGCTATTCCTCGTTGCGGGTGCTACAGGATTGGTTACCTGTCTTTTAGGTGTAATTTCAACTTCTTCTGTTTCCAGAGGTTGTTGTTGTGTTACACCAAAAAAATTTGGAAATTGTTCTTTCATTTTTGTATCAATCTCAGAATAATATTTCTGAGAGTCTTTTGCAGGGTCAATTCCATTGGCTTGTAATGATTGGTCTATATACATAGCAAATGATGTCATTTCTTTATGTGCTGGGTCAGTACCCATAAACCAAGGATTATTTTTAGACCATGCATCCATATCTGGGTCAGAAGGTTTTTCAATTTGTTGTTGTGGTTCTACATATTTAGAAGCAACATCTGTTTGTAGTTGTTCTGCATAATTACCAGCTTGTTGCTCTGCTAAAGTAGCTTGTGCTAGTTCTGTTTGTGCAAGAGCCATGTTTTCTGCATTACCTTCTTCGTATGCTTTCTTAAATTTTTCTTGTGCGTTGTATTTTGCCCATTGAGCATTATTAAGTGCCTGTTGGTTTAATACATCTCCGCCTTGTGAAACTACACTTTGCAACTTTTGATTTTCTGACATCAAAGTTTTTAATGCTTTTGTAGCTTCTTGTGATTCCCTTAAAGCTTGTTCTTTTGCTCTACGTTCTTCATGGAATTCATATTTAATTTTATTAATTCTTTCACCAGCTTTTTTACTATAGTCTGCAATCTCTTGGTCTAAAGTATCATCATCTACAGATTCTTCTGCAGTCTCTACTTTTGGAGGTCGCCTATCTTCTTCTGGTCTTTCATCAATAACTTCTACTTCAATGTCTTTTGTAGGGGAAGTATTAATTTCATTTGCAACACCAAAGAATTTATCTTCTGATGTTTGTTCAGGTACTGGTTCTGCTTTAGTATCTATTACTTGTTCTATACTTTCACTCATGCTCTCACTACTCCTGTTGGGTCATCAACTACTGCTTCCACAGTATCATCGTTAATTAAACGAAACTCTTTACCATACATTTTCATACGAGTACCTGAATAAGCTCTAAATATCACCCAATCACCTTCTTTACACCAAGGTCCTGTTGGAAACCTTTTTTCATCACAATAAGCTTCTGCACCTAGTTTTAAAACAAAACCACAAATATTTGAGGTTTCTTCGTCTGTTCTAGTTTGACTAGCTTTTATGATTCCGCCATCAGTTGTTTCTTTAGCTTCAGGCATAGCTATAAGTATTTTCCAACCTTTAGGAACTGGAAGTTGACTTTTAACATCTTCACTAGGTTCTGGTTTTTTAACACTTTCTGGTTTTGGGATATTTACTTTTTTATCTTTATCCATATTTTGCACGACTGTTAGGTGCCGAGTTCCTATTGTTTTAAGTGTTGTTCTTTCCAATCAAGAACTTCACGCTCCGCAAGAGCTAATCCTTCTATAACTCCTGTCATTTTTTTGTAATCAGAAAAGTCTTTACAACTTCCTGTTGAGATATGGTCTGAACATTCATTCATCATTTCTCTTAATTTCTTAACTAAGAAAGCAGATAGTGATTGCTCATTTATATCATTACTCATTCAATTTGCTATCATTAACTAAATCTTTAGCAATGTCAATACCTGTTTTATAATCATCTAAAACTTTATTTTCTGCTTTTTCTTGTCTATCTAGCAAATCACTAGCAATTTGCTGTCCCATTTTTAAACCAGATGACTCTTGTTGAGCTTTAATTCTTTGTTCTTCTAGTTCTTTATTAGATACAGCTTTAGCTGCATCTACAGCTAATCTACTTTCATCAATTCTTAATTTACCTTCAACTTGTTTTTCTTTAATTTCAAGTTCTTTTTGTTTAGCTAATATTAATGGGTCTTGTGCTTGTTCTTGTATTCTTTGTTGTTCTGCTTGTGCAGCATTTGTAGTTGCTACTCTTTGTGCAGCCTCAGCTACTAATGTAGATATTCTTTTCTCTACATCTGCTGGTAAAGGTTCTCCTACTGGAGGTAACTCTACACCCATTTCTCTTTCAACTTGGTCTCTAAACTGTAATGCAAGATGTTGCATAATATAATCAGAACCAGCACTTTGTATAACTTGTGCATTTGGACTTTGTTGTACTTTAGCTTGAACATTAGGGTCTTGTTGTGCAGAAGCAAGTGTTTGTATATGAGCTTCATGGTCTTGGAACTCATATGCTTGTACTGGTTTACCATTTAATATATTTTGTACTGCTGTTACTGGGTCAACAGGTGGCACTTCTCCTTGTGGAGGTATTATTGTTTCTGCATCTTTAATGCCTAATACTTCAAGCATTTGTCTATGTAATTGACCTAAGTCATATAACTGCGGTGCTTGTTGTGCTAATTGCATAGCAGCTTGATACTGCATAATTCTTTGAGCCATAGTTGCAGCATTTGGGTCTGATACAGGTAATACATCTACCCTTGCATCAAAATCTTGTACTTTAATTTGTTGTCCTTCTTCTACTTCATATGGATAAGCTGGTTCTGTAAAGTCTTTAATAACACCAACTAATATCTCAAACTCTCTTTTCATGGAAGCATGAAGTCTAGCTTGTACTGCTGACATAACTTTCATGTTTCTTTCTAGTAAAGCTAGTGTTGTTCCTACTGGTGCTTGACTATTCATGTCAGATGTTTTCATATCTGCAATACTTGCAAACCTTTTACCTTCTTCAACTATGTTCTGTAGTAAAGAAAATAATGTACCTGAAGGTTCTTTATAAGGTAAGAATGTAATATTGTCTCTAATAGCACCACCTGGTACATCTACATCTCTAAACTCACCAGGCATAATGGGACTATCGTCTCCTTTTATACGCAGTCCTCTAGCTTTTAAACCACCTGGTAGGTTACTTAAAGTACCTGCATCTACTAATTGTCTTAGTATTGATGTAGCTGATTTAGCTAATCCACCAATCATATGTATCAAACCAAAGCCATAGAAACCTAATCCTGGTAGATACTGATAGTGAACAAAGTGCATCCTTCTTAGTTTTGCTTGGTCATCTTCATAGTAGTTTCTTCTAATGCTAAGAATAATGCCTGAAGGACTATCCATTGTTACAACATAAGGTAAGGCTATACCTGTATCTTGACCATTAGCATCTTTATCTTCAAAACCTTTAATATCTAAATCTACCTGCATTTCTAAGATAGTATGTCTTGTATCATAGTCGTAGCTTTCTGATTCACCAGTCATCTCGTTATACTTCTTAGTAATATCAGATGATGTTGGTGTAGCATCAGGTAGCTCTATATCTCTGTAAAATCCATTGACTTGCATCTTTCTTACATCATTAGATGACTTCTTCATTACATGAGTAGCTCTTTCGCAAGTTTCTAAATCACTTGCACCATAATTAACTACTACATCTTCTGCTGGTACAAAGATACCGCTTGGTCTATTTAGTGTCGGGTCAAAATATATTTTTCTAAATGCTGAACCTGCAAGTGGTAAAGAGAACAACATCTTTTCTGTTTCACTTCTGTATTCAGACATTTCATAAGTAAGCAAGTAATTAAGATAATCTTGTACTCTTTGACTTTGTTTTTCTTTACTAGAATCTATAGTGCCTACTATTTTAGTTCTTACAGGACCTGAAGCAGGGAATATTTCTGATATAGCTTGTGATTGAAATTTAATAACAGCTTCACTTAACATAGGATGAAATACACCACAGGCTCCAGACCAAGGTGTAGTTCTTTCTTCTATTTTTAATCCTAGCTGGTCTAAGCCTTTAACATAGGTTTCTTCCCAGTCTGACCTTGAATCTTTATCTGATTGATATGCACTTAATAACTCATTACCTATAGAGCTTAATTCATCTTCATCAATAAAATCTACTAAGTTAGAATCAAAACTAGCATCTGTTATTTGTGATGCATTAGGGTCAAAATCAATAATCATTCCACCATCATCGGTTTCTGTTGTTTCTACCTCTATGTCTAATTCTGGTTCAGGGTCCATTTCTACTAGACCATCTATTGGTGTAGCAGGAACGAATTGTTTTTCTATAGCCAATATAATCTCCTAGTAATAATCTGCTGTTCTGTTATGTTCTATTGGTTCATCTTCTTCATCTGAATCAAGAGGAACAAAACCACCTTGCCTAAATCTTAATAATGCTTGCGTACTGCTATCAACCAAATCATCATGTTCCATATTAGGAAAACCAGCAAACTCTTCTATAACTTCTTCTGCCCATCTTGTTTCAGGTGCCCAAACAACTCCTGAAGCAAACAAATCTGACACAGCATTTACTCTTGATATTTTATCATTACCACGACTAGGTGTATATTCTTGTACTGGTATGCCTGTTTGTCTAAGTTCAAATATTAAAGGTAGCCCTGCAGCCTTAGCTTCTACAATAAAAGCATCAGGTTTATAGGCATTGTACTTCTCTAAAGCCATTTTCTTTAAATCTGGGAACTCTAAACGCTCTTTGTAGGCATCTAGTAGTATTAGTTGTGGAGCAACAAGACCATCATCGTTTTCTTTATAAAAAACACCCCAACTGGTACAGGCTGAATAGTCAGCTCTTTGTGTTTTTAAGAAAGCCGTGTCCCATGATTGGATAATAAACTCACAATCAGGAGGATTTCTACCTTCCCATGTTCTCCACCATTCTCTTTTAACAAGAGCACCTTCTTCAGAAGTAGGGTCTTGTTGATATTGAGCCATCCACTTAGAACTAGGCAATTCAGCCTTCAAAGCTTCTAACTCTTCCAATTTCCAGAAAGCATCCCACAAAGGTTTACCAGAAGGTAAGATTGCAGGTAGTTCAATTACTTCCCATTGGTCGGCTCCGCCACGCTTTATACTAGCATCTACCACTTGACCCGTTAAATCCTTGTTATGCCATCTTGTCATCACTACAACGATTGCACCATTAGGCTGTAAACGCTGTCTAGGACCAGATGTGTACCATTCATAGGTACGATTAAAGACATTTATGTCTGCTGAAGCTCCTTCTTGCTCAGAGTGCGGGTCATCTATGATGAGTAGGTCAGCACCTTTACCAGTAACTGCTCCTCCTACACCAATAGCGAAATATTCACCGCCTTTATTCGTATTCCAACGACCCGCAGCTTTGGAATCCGACTGCAAACTAACATTGGGGAATATTTTCTTAAAATCTTTGCTTCCTACAAGGTTTCTAACCTTCCTACCAAAGCCTACAGCTAGTTCTGCGGTGTGTGCGGTCTGAATAATCTTTTTTTCTGGCTTACTTCCCAGGAACCATGCAGGTAATAGGAAAGATGCAAACTCGGATTTGGTATGTCTAGGTGGCATATTGATAATTAGACGCTTTAAATCGCCATTAGCTACCCTTTCAAAGGCATCCGCCATAATTTTATGATGGGGACCCTCTATAAATGCAGTCCACATCTCCTTAACAAAGGACATATACTCTTCTGCACACTTCTCTCGGGCTTTAGCATCTTCTAATTCATCTAATAAACCTAGTAACTCTCTCTTCTCATCCAAAGAAAGGTTTTGTACTTGACTTAATATTTGGTTACTCATACATCTCCTATACTAGATAGTAAGTAGACACTTCCTAAAACTAAAAACTTACTAAGTTACTACCAGTTAGTGGCACTTAGCAAGTAAATACCTTACAAGTAGGTACCTACTGGATGTAAATCACGCTAGATTTTAACATAATTGCACATCTTCACAGGAAAAACAACTATTTTTTAAAAATAATATGGGGGGTCTAGGGTCCCTTAGCCGTTTCCTACAGAAATTATATATTAAACTTACAAAAAACGCTATCAAAATGCAATACATAGGGGGGG
>CEVU01175431.1_pt1 | contig 29859 bp, 26 predicted proteins | sample 427081 | NCBI WGS metagenome assembly CEVU01 (sample SAMEA2623868, study PRJEB7988) | marine metagenome | biome: marine biome (ENVO:00000447); feature: deep chlorophyll maximum layer (ENVO:xxxxxxxx); material: "saline water (ENVO:00002010), including plankton (ENVO:xxxxxxxx)" | depth 80 m | reverse complement strand
GGTGATGATGACCATGACGACCACGGTGATGATGACCATGACGACCATGGTGACGATGACCATGGTGATGATGGAGATGAAATCGTTGCTGGTGAAGGTGAAGATGCATTCACTTACGATCCTCACAGCTGGTTAAGCCCTATTGCTTTCGAGGCTCAACTTAATCTCGTCCTAGATTCTCTAAGTTCAACATTCCCTGATGGTTCTGAATTATTTACTGAGAATGCTGCGTCTTACAGCAGTCAATTAATGGATTTACATGAGAGGTTCACAGCAGCTTTCGGAGTTGACGGGACTTGTGATATGGCAGGACAGGATAAGACAATTGTTGCTAACCACAATGCATACTCTTACATGTCTGTACAATATGATATTGATATAATTACATTACATGGATTAGACCCAGAAGGTGAACCCTCACCTGCAGATATTGCAGAGGTTGTTGAAAGTATCGAAGAGAAAGGTATCACAGTTCTTTTCGTTGAGGAATACACTGATCAAACAGCAGTTAACTCAATAGTGGAGCAAACTGGAGTTTCTTTAGAGATACTATACACAATGGAAATGGCTCCTAGCGACTCTAATGATGATTATTTATCAATGATGAATAAAAATCTAGAGAATATTGTGTCCGGTTGTGGATGTTAATTGATAAAATTATTTTAATTAGTGGTGTCATAAAATGGACTTAGTAGATTCGTTACCAATAATCATCGTTGCAGGAGTTTTTGTAGCGTTGATTGGTAACTTATTTCTAGAATATTTACATTCCAAGCGTGCTAGATTTTAACAATACCCATTATATGCGGTAAATATAATCTAGGCAGGAATAAAAGTGCAATCAGAAACAATTGAGGACGAATGTTGCGTCCCTCCCATTTTAGTGGTAAATGATTTGACTGTTACTCGTTCAGGTAAAGTAGTTCTAAAAGATATTGATTTAACAATCCACAAAGGAGAGTTCATCGGTCTCGTTGGGCCAAATGGTAGTGGTAAATCTACACTTCTTTTATCTATCCTCGGAGTTTTGAAGCCGCATAAAGGAAAAATAATTATTTATGATAGTGAACCAAATACGAGAAATTTCTTTGGAAGAATAGGTTGGGTATCCCAAGCAGCTTCTTATCTACCTCGCCAAGTCAAACTAACTGTCAAAGAGTTAGTTGAATTGGGTACAGTTAGTGGAAAAAATTTATTTTCTTTCCCATCTTTATTTCCTTTTTCATCAAATGTGGGGAGAAGAAATAAAGTATTCCAAGCAATTAAAATGGTAGGTCTAGAAGATGTTATTGATGTAGATGTTTCTAGATTATCCGGAGGTCAAAGACAGCGTGCAGTAATTGCCAGAGCACTTGCAACTGAAGCAGAATTTATTTTACTCGATGAACCTTTAGTAGGTATGGATCGCGAAGCCCGAAATTCTCTTTTAAAATTATTAGATAATCTTTGTCACGAATCTGGAAAAACAATCCTTATGGTTTCACATGATTTAACTGCAATTCGACAAACAGCACATAGAATGATTTTCCTGGAAGAAAAAATCAGGTTCGATGGACCAACCAATCTTTTCCCTGATTTAGAGACTTTAGCAGATTTACGTGGCATTAGCCCCACTCATGAAAGCCCCATTCATATTAATCCCATTCCTTGGAATGAGGAGGTTAAGTAATGGTACTAGGTTCAATAATGATGGACATTTTTACTCCATATTTAGAATCCTTGGCACCTTATATGCCAGGAGAAATTTTCCCTTATTTCTTCAGTATGGAGATGTTTCAAAGAGCTTTGATTTCTGCAATAATGGTGACTGTAGTTGCTGGATTATTAGGCACATTCCTATTACTTAGAAATCTTGCATTAATTGGAGATGGTTTGGCTCATGTATCTTTTGGTGGTGTTGCAATAGGGGTTGTTTTAGGTGCAACATCTCCTTTATCTTGGGCATTACTTTTCAGTATTATAGCCGCCATATCTATCTATGAACTTCAATCTAGAGAAATACTTACAGGTGATGCTTCTATTGCAATTTTTCTTACGGGGATGTTAGCCTTAGGACTGGTTGCCTTACGTTTAGGAGGTGGGGGTATTACCACGGATATTGAAGGGTATCTTTTTGGTAATTTACTTTTGATTGACAGTTCAGATTTAGATCTTACTTCGTGGATTTTTATTTTATCAATCATAACACTATTTTACATTAGATCTGGCTTACTTGCAATCACTGTTGACCCCCTTGCTGCTGCGATCCAAGGTATTCCTGTACGTCAAATTGGATTATTATTCAGTGTAGTAACTGCTGCTGTAGTAGTAAGCATGGTTCAGGTTGTCGGTGCATTGCTAGTTACATCATTACTTGTTACTCCAGCTGCAACGGCACAATTAGTAGGGAGAAGTTTTCGTTCATGCATGATATGGACTCAAATTTTTGGATTTAGTTCAGTCTTACTGGGTCTATATTTCTCAGCAGAACACGATACTGGAAGCGGTTCAATGATTGCTTTAGTCGCTGCAACAATATTCTGTTTAACGGCTATATTGAGTAATTTTCCTAAATTAGTGAAGAATTCTTTCGAGGAGTAATATAGATGGTTTCCTCATCTGAAATTTTCGAGATTATTATTGTGAGCATGCGGGATGCTTTTCTGGCAGTGACAGTTTTTGTTGCGGCAATGGTTCTATTATTCAGTTGGTTGCAGTATATCACTGCTGGGAGATTTGTAGATAAAATTCGTGCAAGTACTGGATGGCAACCTGTTATTGGAGCCCTGATGGGTATCACTCCCGGTTGTGGTGGTGCTATCGTAATGATGCCAATGTACGCTCGTGGTTATGTCACCTATGGGACAGTAATAGCGACCCTTATTGCAACATTAGGTGATGCAGCATTTGTTTTAATCGGTGCAGCAATCACTGATTCTTCTTTCATTGCTCCAGTTATCGCCGTACACCTAATTTCATTTGTTACAGGTATTCTATGGGGTTACCTTGTAGATTCGATGAAGATTACCCCCAGGAATCCATTAGGTAAATTTGGTCCAACATTTAGAGAAAATAACATCACAATAATAAGTGAAGATAATGGTGAATATTCGAAAGATGTTTTTGACGATCTTGGGAGAGAAGAAAAAACTGGATGGGGGTACTTTCTACTGCACCAGGGCTACACTATCTGGTGGATTGTGACCGCTCTTGGTCTGTTCTTTGCAATTATGTTATTGATTTGGAGTGCTCAGGATCCAGATTTCTCGCTTGACATTGATTTCAATCCATTGACATTGTACGGTTTCATTACTTGGATTGGATTAATTGGAACTTCGTTATCAATTATACTCTACATTTCACAGAAGAATTGGATTAGAGATGATACTGAAGCATCTATTGGCGATAAATTGTATTCAATGCGAGAGACATTAATCCATTCTGCTAGTGAAACTGCATTCGTTACTTTTTGGGTGATGTCAGCTTATCTAATTTTTGAATTTTCAATGTTATTTTCGGGATTGTCCGAGGCCGATTTAGCCTCATATGGAGATGGTCTGATTGCTGTAATTTTTGCCGCTGTCATAGGGCTAATTCCTGGTTGTGGGCCACAAATAATTGCTATAACTGCATATACCAAGGATCTAATCTCATTCCCTGCACTTGTAGCAAATGCCATCAGTCAAGACGGAGATGCACTATTTCCATTACTTGCTAGACATCGAGTAGCAAGTCTTTGGGCCACTGTTCACACTACAATTCCTGCCCTAATTGTTGGTATTATATTAATGGTATTTGGTGTAACGTTTTAAGAATTTTTTTGTTTGTATAATTAATTTTTTATTTTAAAAACATTATATTGTGATATCTCAGTCTGATAATTTCATATATCTTCTTATTTACGCATTGACAATGGAATCTTCTAAAATTCGAAGATATGACATTGACTGGCTTAGAGTAATTCTCTTTGCTCTCTTGATTTGGTTTCATTATGCAGCTTTTTCTTTGGGGCAATTATTTGATGGTGAAACTACATTTGAAGTTTTAAACATACCATTATTTTTTATAATTGCAGTTATGCATCAATGGAGATTAGCAGCATTGTTTGTTATTTCAGGCATGGGTACTGCTTTTGCCTTTAGGAGAAGAAGTTGGCATCAATATATTAGAGAAAGAGGAATAAGATTAGGAATACCTCTAATTTTTGGAATTTATATACTATTTTTTGGTATTTTTAATATTAAAGATGCTACTGAATTATTGTTTTCAATATTTCCTGGTTCTGAAAGAATGCCTTATGGGCACCTTTGGTTCATCTATAATCTTCTTATTTATTCAGTATTATTAACTCCTATTTTTGCTCACGTTAAAAATAGTCCAGATGGCATTGTCGTTCGTCTTGTTCGTACGGTCTTGAGTACTAAATGGGGTATTGGAATTCTTTTCCTCCCTCCATTAATATTAGCGATTAATGGAATAATGTTCAAACCTTGGGAATTTGGTGAAGTCGGTATGTGGTGGGAATTTCCCAGATATCTAATCTACTTCTTGCTTGGTTTTCTATTAATTTCTGCCAAAGAAGAGTATTTCTCCGTTCTAGATTCTATACGTATTCCGGTAACTATTTTTACTCCAATTTTAGCAATATTATGGTTTTCAGTCAATGAAGGCAGTGAAATCCCAAGCATAATGGAAGGAGGATGGGTGAAAAGAGGATACCCTGCCTTTACTGGGGAAACAATAGTAGCTTCTTTCATCCAATCTTTCCACTCATGGTTCTGGTGTTTACTCATTTTTTCTTGGTCTTCTAAAATATTGAATAAACCGAATAAATGGTTATCATATCTAAACGAAGCTGTATACCCTACCTACATTGTTCATATGCATTTAACATTCCTCCCCATCGCAATTTTGGGAGCTATTGGAATAGGATATTATTCTGGGATGATTATTGGAACTATTTTCGTTATGTTTTCAGTAATGTTTTGTTTCGAAATAGTCCGTAGGGCGAGATTTGCTAGGGTATTTTTTGGAATTAAGGGTGGCGGTAAGGAAGTCTACGAATTATTTCCTTACAAACAGATTAATGATGAAGGTTTGAATACTTTTATTGAAATAATATTCCATATCCTCGTGATAATCATGATAATAGGATTACTAATATTTCTTGTTCTTGCAGGAGTAATTAGTGAAATTTAATTATTTATATTAAAATAATATGTTCTGAAAGAAATTTTAGAAACACATAATAATACTCATGCCCTGAGAAATATATGGAAGGTAAGACACTATCTCCTGAACCTTGGACATTACATTTATTAGGTTTAATAAGCCCTTTTTTAGTAATTTCAGGTAATCTGTTGGGGGGTCTCTTTACAGCAATGGGCGTAATATTCATTTGGGGAGTAGGTCCTATTCTAGATGTTCTACTAGGTAAAAGTAAGATTTCTCGTCCACCAAGGGATTCTGGAACACCATATGAAATTTTATTATGGGTCCATGGAATTTCACATTTTTTTGTGATTGGATCATTTTTCGTATTTGCATTTCAACAAAATGAGATTAATTTATGGCTAGTTACAGCAGCAATTTCAACCGGACTTTGTTCTGGTGCATCTGCGATAGTAACAGCTCATGAACTTGGTCATCATAGACCAAGAAGTCCAGGTTGGATTCTAGCAAGACTTCTATTATTTACAGTGAATTATTCACATTTCACCACTGAGCATAATCACGTTCATCACAAATGGGTAGCAACGGATAGAGATTCTGCTAGCGCCAGATCTGATGAAGGAATTTGGTTTTTCTGGTTAAGGACTATACCAGGTCAATTTTTCTCTTCATTACAGGTGCATAACAGAAAAGGTCGTAGGGGCATTAGGAATCCAACCTTACAATATTTTTCATTACAAATTTTTGCTGGTTTAGTTTTACTATCATTTTCAAATGGAATAGTACTTTTATCTGGATGGTTAATACTTTCATTATTAGCAATTTTAACATTAGAATATGTTAATTATATTCGACATTGGGGATTGAGGAGAGATGTCGGGGAGCGGCAATCAATGATGCATTCATGGAATACTGAGTCACGTTGGTCACGTTGGTCATTATTAGAACTGACTAGACACTCTCATCACCATTTAGAAGCAAGTGTTCCATTCTGGAAATTGCAACCACACCGCGAAGCACCTGAATTACCATCTGGATATTATGCATGCTGGTGGCCTTGTTTAATTCCACCAGTATGGAAACGCTGGGTATCGCCAAGAATACCAACTTCCAATTAATCTTAATCGTATTTCTTAGACCGTTTCACTTATACGATTAAGTTGGAACCATAGAAATATATCAGGTGATGAAATGGGTGAAGTTACATTACATCATCTTAGAAAAACTGCTGCTAGAGATACTGATGAGTATGTTTTTTCACAATTAATCCCCTACATAGGAAATAAAAGGAAATTATTAGATCTTATACATCAGGCAATTAAATTAACAAAAATTGAGAATGGTACTTTTGTTGATTTATTTTCTGGCAGTACTGTCGTGTCTAGATTCGCAAAAAAACTTGGTTTTAGAGTTCTTTCAAATGATTGGGAACCATATTCCGAACAGATAGCAATTGGTACTGTAGTTTTGAATGAAGTTCCAAAGTTTGAGTATTTTGGAGGATATCAAAATATCTTTGAATTATTGAATAATATTGAGCCAGTAGAAGATTATGTCACCAGACATTTATGCCCTTCTGATGATCATAATATAGATCATGAAAAAGATAGACTATTTTTTATGAGAAAAAATGGAATGAAAATTGATGCTATGCGTGAGCTAATATCTAATTGGGTTGAGGAAGAAAAAATAACTTCTACAGAATTTTCTTATCTAATGGCATCATTTATGTATTCTGCATCATATGTTAGTAATACTAGTGGAGTATTCAAGGGATTCCATAGAGGGTGGGGAGGAAGTAACGGTACAGCAAAATATCGAATATGTTCAGATATAATTCTTAGACCTCCTATCCTGTATAATAATTTCAAAGAAAATATATCCACTCGTCAGGATGCAGGAGTTTTGGTTAATAGACTCACTGAGATTTTAGGAAAAACCCCGGATATTATTTATCTCGATCCACCATATAACCAACATCCATATGGTTCTAATTATCATGTACTTAATTCAATCACTCTATGGGATAAACCTGATTTCCCAGAAAAAATTACTAGAGGTACTAAATCTGCAATTAGATTAGATTGGCGTACTGAAAGAAAAAGTGCATATAACTCTCGACTTAAAGCTGTACAAGAATTTCAAGAGTTGATAGATAATATTTCATCTAAGTATATACTCACAAGTTACAGTACAGAGGGAAATATTTCTCTGATTGAAATGATGAGTATTTTAGGTCGCAAAGGCTCTTTAGAAGTTGTTAAGAGAGAATATGTTAGGTATCGAGTTAGCCCCACAAGATTATCTCCTAAACCTAGGAATGTTGAATTTGTAGTGATTACAGATACAAGAGATGTACCTGAATCTGAAGAAAATATCAAAAAAATTGTTTCTGATATTCTTTTAATTGATTCAGAAATTTCCCTTTGAGTTGTTAAAATGAATGAACATAACGCTAAGAAGATTTGGTCATATATACAGGAGGCTGGAGATAAGTTAGTAGGTAAATTACCTCCATCTAAAAATCATCCAAGAGGTAGAAATCCCTATGCACATGTTGCTATATGTGTGAAAAGTAAGTTTTCACAATCATACAAAGAAATACCTGACGAAAAATATGAGGAGGTTTTAGAATACATAGATTTCCTTGTTGAAAATCCATCCTAATTGAGATTGATATTCTTCTAATTATTAATTTCTATCCATACAATTATTAGGGTAAATTAAATAGCAATAAATAATGCAAATAATATGATTAATGATGCAGAAAGCTCACATAGAAGAATTCCCGTGACCGTATTGACAGGATTCTTAGGTTCGGGAAAAACCACTTTATTGAATCATATTCTTACTAGTATGGAACATAAAATGAAGTTTGCTGTTATTGAGAATGAATTTGGTGACATTGGAATCGATGAAAATATTTTGGTAGAGAGTTCAGAAGAAAGTGTTATTGAGGTCATGAATGGATGTATCTGTTGTACTGTTAGAGGCGATCTAACAGAAGTTCTAGATAGAATGTATGACAGGATAAAAGATTTCGATGGTGTTCTAATTGAAACAACTGGTTTGGCTGATCCCGCACCAGTTGCACAAACATTTTTCGTCGATGATAAAGTAGTTGAGAGATACAAACTAGATGGAATAATCACTGTAGTCGATGCGAAGCATATTGTCCAACATGTCGATGAAGAAAAACCTGAAGGTGTCGAAAACGAATCTGTTGAGCAACTAGCATTCGCAGATAGAATAATGCTGAATAAAATAGATCTTGTTTCCGAAGAAGAATTACAAGAGGTTGAAAAGAAAATCAAGTCAATAAATGGATTCGCTCCTATATTCCGTACAGAAAATAGTTTAATTGACCCAAATGAATTAATTGGGATAGGTTCCTTTGATTTGAAAAGAACATTAGAAATGGACCCAGAATTCCTTGATACCGATGCAGAACATGAGCACGACCAACGTGTTACTTCTACAAGTTCAAAGTTTGAGGGAGAACTAAATGTAAATAAATTGGAAAAATGGGTTGGAGATTTATTGAGAACGAAGGCCCAAGATCTTTTCCGATACAAAGGCGTTTTGGCTGTGAAAGGTACTGATGAAAAATATGTATTTCAAGGAGTACATATGCTGTTCGCGGGCAATTTTAGTAAGGATATTGGAATTTGGAAGGATGATGAAAAACGCGAATGTCGCTTTGTTTTCATCGGAAGAGATCTTGACCATGAAGCACTTCAGAACGGACTTATGGAATGTAGAGCTGAAGAACTGCGATTCAATGTTGGAGACACTGTTTATGCAAATCTAGGACATAGTGAATTTACTGAAGGAAAAGTTTTGAAAATTTGGGACCAGGGAAATCCGTATAGAGTAGAAATTCAAAATGAAGAAAAATCGAATGTTTGGGTCCCCATAGATAATGATGATTATGTTAGGGCAGGAAAAATGAGTTGGTTTGGGCGCACACTTTAATGAGTTGATTCAATGCCTACTGATGTAGTTGTCTGTAATGGATGCTGTTGTGGTAATACAGAAAAAGGACACCCAGAAGTCCCTATAGATTTCTTAAAAAACGCATGGAATGAATATGGTTTAGAAGAACATGTCAAACTTAGAATTTCTAAATGCCTAGGACCTTGCAGTATGCATAATGTGTCTTTATTGAGGACAGAAGAAAAACAAGAATGGTTAGGGAAACTTAGCCAAAAAGAACATTATGAAGCCCTCATTGAATGGGCTTGTAATATAGTTGAAAATAAGTATAACACAGAGATTCCTGAGAAATTACTACATCATAGATTTCAGCGTTTCCAAGAAGTAGTCATTAGAGATTAAGCTAACAACAACCATCGCAACTGCAATCTGCACCACAGGGGGAACAATCACAACATTCACAATTCATGTAATTACTTCAATTGTTAAGTATTTAGTATTAATTGAAAAAATAATGAAAATATTAATATTATTAGCCCTTTTTATTAATTTCAACTTCTTAACGGCTCAATATTTATCGTCATTATTTTACTAGGTTTATTGTGAATAGCCATTCTGATATGGTAAATCAAGGGTGAATTTATGAATATCTTATCGCTTCTTTCTAAGATGACCAAATCTTTTCCTAATAAGATTGCATTTTCTTTCCGTCAAGATTATTCTAATCACTATGATGAAATTTCCTTTAAAGAATTAGATCAGAAAAGTAGTATTGTAGCCCATTATCTAAAAAATAATGGATTTGAAAGAGGAACAAAAACTTTAGTTTTGGTTAGACCAAGTATTGATTTTATCATCTTGATTTATGGTATGTTTAAGATTGGAGTCATTCCATTATTTCTATCAAATTTTAATATTAGTGATTATAATGGTAGGAAACAATTGAGATTAATTATTAAGCGTGCTAACATCAACGCATTAATTGCTAGCCGTAAAATTTTATTCATCAGTTTTTTTCTCAGATTGCGAGGAACATCTGAAAGAATTTTATCAATGAATGATATTAAGAATTATTATTCTAATCCTGAAAATTATTCTGATTATACTATAGATTCCGAGATAAATTGGTTAGAAGAACCAGCATTTGTAAAGTACACTACTGGTTCTACTGGCCCTTCTAAAGGTGTGATATATAATCATGCGATGCTTCATTCCCATATTGATCTTCTAAAATCTCAAGGTCTTAACAAAGATGATATTTTTTTTGGACGTTCAGGTACTTTAATTGTTCATCCCTTAATTGGAATTCAATCAATAATTCATACAAGTAAACCGAAGCTGACTAAAGGTAAAGATATAGTTGAAGCGATAAATAATTGGTCTGTTACTGCATGTTTCTTATCTCCTCCATCAGCAATCAATCTTTCGAATTACCTTAAAAAAATGAATTCCGTTTACTCTAGTAATAAAGCGATGCCTACCTTAGAAAGATTATACGTAGGTGGTGAATCAGTTTCTTCGGAAATTATCAGAGTTATAGAGCCGCATTTATCTCAAAATAGTTCAAAAGATGGAGGTTTCCATTTAGTCTATGGTGCTACTGAAGGATTCCCTCTTTGTCAAATTCAGGCTAATCAAATTTTTCAAACCGAAGAGGAAACCAAATCAGGTAAAGGCATTTGCTTGGGAAATGCGGTCGGTGGAGTTAAAATTAGAATTCTTGAATTTAAAAATTCATTAGATAATTCGATAGCGTTAGATGTTGAAGGTAAGGGAATTTCGGAGATAGGAGAAATATCTGTTTCTGGTCCTGTTGTATATTCAAAATTGATTTCTGATGATGAGAAAGAATTCGGAGGTTTTCTAACTTGGGCATCTGATAAAAATGATGGATCAGTTTGGCATAGAACAGGAGATCTTGGATATATCGATGATCTAAATAGGGTCTGGTTAGTTGGAAGAAGGAAACATAGAGTTGAATTATCTAATGGAATCACATTATACCCAAAACAGATTGAACCTATTCTAGATTCAATGTTTGGGATTCGTACAGCGTTGGTAAATGGCCCAGATAATAATCATGCATACATAATTATTGAAGACGGGGGAGAAGATTGGAATATACTTAGTAATAAATTAAATCAATCTATCTCTATTTTATGTAAATTACTGAAGAGTGATATTGATTTTTCATTTACATTATATGGAAAAGAGTTTCCAGTTGATTCTGGTCATCAGGCGAAAATAAGGCGTGAGGAATTAAGTCATTGGTTGAGTGAAAAATAAATTATATTTTATTCAATATATTTACTCTGGGCTCTTCTCTGACAGGAAGATGAATTAAAGATGAAAATACTCCTACTGCAATACCTATCCACCAAACCATTGTATAACTACCATAGATATCATAAAGAACACCTCCAAGATAAACTCCAACGAAACTTCCTAATTGATGTGAGAAAAATACAATACCATACAATGTTGCCATATATTTTAATCCATAAATATGAGCTACTAAACCGCTAGTTAATGGTACAGTCGCAAGCCATAGAAAACCCATTGCAAAAGAAAAAATTAACACAGTGTTAGCAGTTATTGGTGTCAATATGAACCAAGCTGCAGCTATAGATCTGCCAGCATAAATTCCGGATAATAACCATTTTTTGCCAAATCTCTTTCCAGCCCAGCCGGCCATTAGTGTACCAAAAATATTAGCAGCTCCAATTACTGAGATTGCCATTCCACCAAGTGCAGCTGTAGTTTCTATGCCTAGGTCACCACACCATCCTGCAGGATCTATAGGAGCACTCATTTCTGTTACTAATGCAGGAAAATGTGCTGTGATGAAAGCAAGTTGGTATCCACAAGAGAAAAATCCTACAAATATCATCATATATGTAGGATCTTTGAAAGCTATGACTAATATTTCTTTTAATGACTCTTCGATTTCTTCTTTCGACGCTCTTTCTGGATAACGCATAAATGGTAGTAAAAGTAGTACGGTTAATATCGAGATAGCAAAAATAATGAATACTGATTGCCAAGTCATGGTCTTCAAGAGTATAATCGCTACAGTAGGTCCTACGATTTGTCCTGCAGATCCGGATGCCGTTGCAATTGCCAGACTCATGGCCCTATGCTCAGGCGCACTAGCCCTTCCTACAACAGCTAATATTACTCCGAATCCTGTACCAGCAATTCCGAAACCAACTAATATTTCATAAAATTGAATTTCTATTGGAGTATTGGCTCCAGTCGTTAATAAGAGCCCTAAAGAATATAGGATAGCACCTAGAATTATTGCTTTTTTATCTCCAATTTTTTCTGCAAAAGCTCCGAAAAATGGTGCGCCAAATCCCCATGCAAGGTTCTGTATGGCAATAGCTAAACTGAATTCTGATCTTGGCCAACCGAATTCATCTTGAATTGGTATCTGAAATACGCCAAATGAGGCTCTGATAGCAAATCCTACCAATACGATAGAGCAACCTATCAATAATACTGGTGTGAAAAGTCGAGATCCTTTCCCCATATTCAACGGTATTTAGTTTCATGAATAATGTTGTCGGTAATTTTAATCATAAATATCAAAATAATTTTTTTTGTATTGTGTCGGATTTATTATTTTTCCTTTTCCTTGGTCTACTTCTACTTCCATGTTTCTTTAGAATTCTGCGACTTATAGTTCGTACATCATCACCTTTCCTAGCAGAGTAACTTTTCCTTATTCCTTCCTTCCTACTCTCAATTTCATTCAAAATTGGTAGTGGGTAGTCTTTACCAATATAGCACATTATGGATTTTTGTATTCTTTCAGGCATTTTCCATGGTTCATGAATGTAATCCGTTGGAACCATAGATAACTCAGGAACCCATTTTCTGATATATTCTCCTTCAGGGTCATGATCTTTCCCTTGTTTGGTCATTGAATATGCCCTAATGGTATTTATCCCAGTGGTTCCTGACTGCATACCTACTTGGGACCAATGAATTCCTGGTTCATAGTCTAAGAAAAGTTTTGCTAGGTACTCTCCAGTCTCTTTCCAGGGTAACCATAAATTGTAAGATGCACAAGACATCATCATCGCTCTCATTCTAAAATTAATCCATCCTGTAGTTTTTAATTGCCTCATACAGGCATCAAAAAATGGCCATCCCGTATTTCCATTAGCCCATCTTTCAAATCTATCTTCATCCAGTAATCTAGCCATATTTTTCTCAATAAGAGGATTTTGAGCAACTAGATCAAGATTTGATTCCATCTCTAATTTTTGTATAAAGTGACATCTCCAAGCTAATCTCCTTCGAAATGAACTCAGACTCCTTATCCAACTACTGTGATTATCAATATTTTCTTTATTATTTTTAATGTAATTAATCTTCTCATTTGTTCTTTGTACTACGCGTCTCATTGAAAGAACTCCGGTTGTAAAATAGGGAGACAGTCTTGATCCATGTTTGGTTGACAAAATAGGACTAGAAATTGATTGACTATACCTCTTGCTATCAATATCTAAAAACTCATTCATTCTTTTAATGGCAGCCTTCTCACCTGCTTCTGGCCATTCAATAAGGGTACTATTATTGAGACCTAAATCTTTCATTTCTGGTACAGGGCCACTAAATAAGATAGAATTTTTGAATAGGGGAGGTTCATTGAGAGGTATTTTCATTCTGGAGTCTCTTTCTTTTTTCCAGAAATCTCGATTTTTTAGTCTTCTAATAACTCCATCATTTGGATATTCCTCCCATTTTATTTCATTATACTGGCACCATTTTGATATTTTTTTATCTCTTTCATATGACCATGAATTTCCAGTTTCTTGATGGCTAAGCAATCTCTTAATTCCATATTCGTTATTTATTTTTTTTAATATTTCTCTTGCTTCACCAATGTAAAAATGCATATCAGAACCTATTTTTCTTAGATTTTTTGATAATTCTATCGCACAGTCCAATTCCCAATTAATGTGTATCTCTGAAGTATCCTTGAGTTTCAATCTCTCAGTTTCTAGCATGAACACACACAAAACATGTCTTCCAGATAAAGAGGCACTTAGTAGAGGTGCATGGTCCCTACATCTTAAATCTCGCTTGAACCAAACAACATCTATAGCCATAAAGATAACATAAAATCCGCGGCATATTATGTTATGTCTTTCTAATATTCTGTATCTAAATAAATAACAATCCTATGTAAGTAAACATCCTTACACATGATATAAGAAATAATCTTATAACTCACATAGAAGGAAGTTCTAATATGCTAAAAAAAGATAATCTGAGTAAAAAATTATCCGATATTAGCTGTATCCACATTATAGGAGCCAGTCTCAATAAAGAAAGAACAGCACATACAGCTGTGGGAGAAATTTCTCAAAGAGGTTGGAGAGTTGTACCAGTACACCCCAGAGATGCAGGCGCTACAATATCTGGAATACCAATAAGGTCAGAAATAGAAGACGGTGTAGAAGTTGAGGTAATAGTATTATTTCTTGCACCAGAAAGAGCTCGTGAAGTTATTAAAAAATTAATGATAAAATACATTAGTTCCCCTCCATTAATTTGGTTTCAGCCGGGTGCTGAAGATGAAATTTCAATAAGTTGGCTTGAAAGTGCAGGTTGGCAATTTGTTTATGATGACTGTATTGTCAGATTTATAGAAAGAAATAACTTAAAAAAACCAAAAATATCCATCCCATGGTTTCGTCAAATAATTGATAACGATGAATCTGGATGTTCGATATGGTCAGTACATGAATTTGGTGAAGATTCAAAATTACCTTCAACTAAAGTAGAATGGGTAGGTGACTTAATTGAACTTAAACAATCCAATCATATCATTCCCAAGTATATCAGAGCGCTTGTAAATGATAACGAGAATATTGAAGAATGTGCAAGAAGATTGGCTTTACAATAACCATATACTTACAATTAGGACGTAGAAAAGCATATTTGTATTATCGTACACTAATCAATATGGGCGAAAGGAACTGTGCTTTCGAGGGTTGCAATGCCTTGGAGTTTAGGGAGACTGGATATTGCCTCAGTCATAAAGGAGGTTTACCAAATGATAAAATTACTTTTTCAGCATCACCTGCTATAGGGATACCATATGAAAATGATGGGCGAGGCCTAATGGAGAGGGCTCTGTTATTACCAATAATTGCTTTAGGATATGTCCCTTTTGTTATTTTTTTGTTAATCCTCATATCATCGGGTTCCGACCCATTCGCTGGATATTACTTCTTCATATATAGTGGAATGAGTTTAGTGATTCTATTGCCCTTTTACTCGGTCTTTCTGGTATTTCTCACCTGGAAACGATACAAAGATGGGACACTCACCATGTTTGTTTCAATAATCCATTTTCTATCGTTTTTAGTTCCATTCTCATACTTGCTTATGTTTTCAACATTCAACGGCTCTCCAGCCTGACTACATCAACTGGAACAAGAAAGCATTGAACAACCGACTCTATGGCGTGCCCATTCTGGACGTTTCTTAAACCATTTTTCTTCATATTCTGGTTGTTCCGAGTAAGGTTTTTTTAGCATATTATATAGTTCTATAGCAATTGTAAAATCTCCCTTTTCTGCATCATCAATAGCTAACTGAGCCATCCAATTTCTTAGTACATATTTAGGATTAGAAGTCTTCATTTTATCTTGATCAGGAGTGTGATTAACCCTATCCCACCATCTTTCTAACCAAAAATTCCACTGACTTTCAGGAATTCCTTCAATGGAATAAAATGCGTTTTTCAGATGACTTATTTCAGGTTTCTTAATCGTTGATAACAATCTAAAAAATATTGTCATATCTGTCTCCACTATCTGAAGTAATCTAACTAGTTCTATAATTAGTTCATTGTCGCCAATTTTGAATTGATCTAAACCGAGTTTATCAGCCCACATTTCATTAATATACTTTTGATAAGATTCATAGTAATAATCTAAAGCCTGATTTAATTTATTGGGTTTTTCCAATAACGGAGAAATTGCCTCAAGTAGACGTGCGTAATTCCATCCTGCAATTTCTGCTTGATTTCCAAACCTGTATCTTTTACGTGCAGAATCTGTAGTATTTGGAGTCCAATCAAGATTGAAATCTTCAATCCACCCATATGGCCCATAGTCAATTGTTAAACCGTGAATTGACATATTATCAGTATTCATCACTCCATGAACGAACCCCACTCTCATCCAATGTGCAATCATTAATGCAGTTTCCTCAGCTACACATTTTAACCATTCAATTATATCATTATCAGTTTTGGTATTATAAGAAGGGAAATGATGTTTTACAGTGTAATCAACAAGATTACGAAGAGTTTGAATATCTCCGGTCATTGAATGAATTTGAAAACTTCCGAATCGAATAAAACTAGGAGCTACTCTACATACAATCGCACCCGGTTCAGGGGCAGTTTTACCATTATACAACATATCTCGAATAACATCTTCTCCCGTGGTTACCAAGGAAAGTGCACGAGTTGTAGGTACGCCTAGGTGGTACATTGACTCACTACATAGAAACTCACGAATTGATGAACGTAGCACAGCCTTCCCATCAGAAAAACGTGAGTATGGTGTTACACCAGATCCCTTCAGTTGTAACTCTAATATTTTCTTACCTGTATTTACTTCACCCAAAGTTATTGCTCTACCATCGCCGAGTTGACCTGCCCAATTACCAAACTGATGACCTCCATAGCGCTGAGCATAAGGATTCATCCCAATAACTATTTTTTTACCACCGAGTATATCAGATTCCTTTTCTTTCAGATTAAGATCATCTGCCATCTCAGAGGACCATAATCTAATCAATGGATCCGGTGTAGGAGTTGGACTAACTCTCGACCAACAAACACCAGGAACTTGCCTTGAAATATTGTTTACTTGTAGGTCACCTGGAGTTTCATCAATGAATCGACTAATCCAATTCAACGAACTCAGAGAGCCTTTCTCCATATGCCTCTGTCAAGGATTAATCAATTGAAGTTGTGTATGTAATTACATCATTCATCTTAGCAATAATGAATCCTTTCATTTGAATATCTCATATCGATAGTAACATATAGATAACAGATTTAGTATTATCTATGGCATACACAGAAGTCACTCTTGATGAGGCTTCTGAGGTCATTAAAGAAGCAGGATTTGATGGACTAGTTTCTATAGAAAAATTAGAAGGTGGTTGGGCTAATTCTAATTATAAATTAATTACGAAAGATGGCACTAAGCTTGTACTAAAGATTTGGAATGAGCGAAACGAAGTACAGGTAAATTATTTGTTAGATATAACTAGATATCTATGTGATAAAGGAATTCCAACACCAAGCCCTATTTCATTTAGTAATGGTGAATATCTAGTAATTCGTGACAATCTGCCTTGGACTATATTGCCCTATGTTGAAGGTAAATGGCTGGAATCTGACTATGAATCATTATTTTCTCTTGGAAAGATACAAGCACAAATGCATCTTATTGAACCTCCTAATATCTTAAAAAATGATTTCTCTATGGGTATTTCACTATTTGAAAAATTATTCCAAATTGCAGAAAAAAATAATGACTGGACTGATTTTTTAATATTACTTAAATCCTCAAAATTATTATTTAATAAAGTTGAACATCTACCCAAAGGAATAATTCACGGTGATTTATTTCCTGACAATGTAATTGGTAATGATAATTCTGTAATATCTATACTTGACTTTGAAGAGGTTAGTCGAGAAATACTAGCATTTGATCTTGTTATGACATTTGTTGGTTTTGGTTGGGAGAAAGGTAATCCTGTACCTGAAAGATGGAATGCAATTCTTGATGGATATCAGTCCATCAGGAAGTTATCTGATGAGGAATTTTCCTCACTTTCAGATTTACATGTTTTAGCTACTCTATCTATAGCTGCATGGAGATACTGGCAATTTAAGATCAATTTTCCGGGAACTGAGTATGAAGATAGATACTTAGAAATGACATCAAGATTAGATAAAAAATTACCTTTCTAATAGTCACTCATCAGCAGACTCTAGTTCTTCATATCTGATTTTAGCCAATTCTCTCATATCTTCATGATGATTGCCTTCTTGGATTGCATCTTGATCATCTTCGTCAACTATTTCTACACCCAGTAAGGTTTCGATAATATCTTCCATTGTAACTAGTCCAACGGTACCTCCAAATTCATCTTTGACAATTAGTATCTGCTCTTTGTTATCTAATAGAATATCAAGCGCTTTATCTACGGAGTCAATATCTCGACATGAATGCATATCTCGTGAAATATCTTTCATTTGTTTTTCATCATTATCTGCCGCAGCTTCTCTTAGAATCTCACTTCGAAGAACCATTCCATGAATCTCATCAATATTCTGATTCATTGTTACCGGCAAACGTCCATGCACCATTATTGGAATCCTTTCCCTAATCATCGCTACTGTTTCTTCACTTGATGCTGTTTCCATAACCACCCTGGGAGTCATTATTGATGCGACAGTTTTTTCCCTTAATCCAAGTAAATTTTGTATGACTTTTTCTTCATCCCTTTCAATAACTTGACTCTCTTCTGCAATATCTGCTAAATGAGATAATTCATCTCTAGTGACAGCCTCATTGTGAACCGTTGGGAATATTGATCTTAGTTTTTCAATCGGGTAAACTATTGGAATTAGAATAAACATTAGTATTTTCAATATTCTAGCAGAACTAACTGTTAATTTCCTCCAGTATAGAGCACCAATGGTCTTAGGTAAAATTTCGCTTAGTAGTAAAATTGCTATTGTCAGTAGGGATGCTGATAGTGCTATAACATACTCGCCCTGATAGGCATTTTCAACTTCATGTCCCACTCCTAATGCGCCAACAGTATGTGCAATGGTATTGAGAGTTAAAATCGCTGTTAGAGGCCCTTCAGGATCATCTTTGAAATCACTCCATGTTTGACTAATCTTAGGGTGTGTGTCTTTTAGCGCAACAATGTGACCATGAGTTGTTGAAAGTAGAACAGCTTCTAGAATGCTACATAAGAATGAAGCGCCTAATGCTAGCGATGCGTAAAAAATAATTAATGTAGTAGGTTCCACTTTTGTTGCCTCTTAGAGAACTTTTTGGTTGATTTTAATCTCGTAACTGCCTGACAAGCGGTTATGTTCGGGACGTAACAAGAGCGATTAAGACATAAACATGGTGCCTCACGCATTTGCTACTGGTGATTACAGGAGGTGTAGAAATTGGAGCATGTAGCAATATTTATGGCTTGGCCGTATGCAAATGGCCCCTTACACTTAGGACATGTGGCTGGTAACTGTTTACCAGCTGATATTCAGTATAGATATGAGAGGTCTAGAGGGCGTTCTGTAATTATGTGCAGTGGATCGGATGAACATGGAACTCCGATAACTGTCACTGCTGATGAGGAAAATGTTTCACCACAAATTATTGTAGATAGATTCCACCAAATTAATACTCAAGCTTTGATTGATTTGGGATGTTCTTGGGGACAGAATATTGATACTAGAGGTGTAGAATTTGGAGGTGCTCTTTACAATCGTACGACTGATCTAAGGCATAAAGAATTAGTCCAAGAACATTTTTCGCTGTTATTGGAATCAGGTTTTCTTAAGCAAGAAACTATGCAACAATATTGTTCTATAAATTCTGATGGGGATGTAAAATTTCTTCCAGACAGGTATGTAGAAGGAGAATGCCCTATTTGTGGTTTTGATGGTGCTCGAGGAGATCAATGTGATGAATGTGGGGCAACATATGAGTCCAGCGATTTAGTCAATCCTCGTTCAAAAATGGACTCTGAAGCTAAAATTGAAATTAGAGATACCGAGCATTTTTTCTTACAATTAAACGAATTTCAAGATGAGTTAGAAAAACATTCTGAAAAGAAACAAAAAGTTTGGAAACCTAATGTTAGAGCGATGACTAAAAATTGGCTCAATATGGGCCTAAGACCCAGAGCAGTAACTCGTGATATGGAGTGGGGTATTGAATTACCACTTACTGATAAAGATTGGAATAAAAAAAGAATTTATGTTTGGTTTGAAGCAGTCCAAGGATATTTGACATGTTCACGAATATGGTCAGAAAACTTTTCTAATAATGATGATGATTGGAAAAAATGGTGGATCAAATCTAGTGATGGAACTGAACCAAAGCATATTTATTTCATGGGTAAAGATAACATCCCTTTTCATACAGTTATTTGGCCGGCAATCATTATGGGATTAAATTCTGCTAATTCAGGTAATGAACCTAATTGTGATATAAAACCTGGTGAACTTGTTTTAGAAAGCAATGTTCCAGCAATGGAATTTTTGATGCTTCAGGGTGGTCAATTTAGTAAGAGTAGGAAACATGCTGTGTGGCTACCGTCATTTCTTGAACATCACAGCCCTGATACACTCCGTTATTTCTTATCGATCAATATGCCTGAGGGGCATGATACTGATTTCCGTTGGGAAGAGTTTGTCGATAAGGTGAATAATGAGTTAATTGGAACTTATGGGAATTTTGTTCACAGAGTAATGACACTTTCTCATAGATTGGAATCTATCGACGGTAATAATCCGTTAACTAAATATTTTGATAAAGAAGTGGATAGCGATTCAGCAGAAAAAATTCAGAAATTATTGATTAATGCTATAAATTCGATGGAAAAACAGAGATTCAAAGAGGCTTTGAGGTCATTAATGAATATCTCTCAGATTGGTAATGGGTTAATTCAACATTCTCAGCCGTGGAAATATATGAAATTAGAGGATTCTCCAGAGAAATCTAGATCTCTTTCAACATTAGCTTTTTGTTGGCAAATATGTAGAGGACTTGCAATCACAATGCGTCCTTTTTTACCGTTTCAATCTGAAGAATTGTGGTCAATGATGGGTGAAGAAAGTAATATGGATGATATATTATTTGAAGAATCATTTAATTTTGAAAATAATTTCTCTTGGAATATAGATAAACCTAAACCTTTGTTCAATAGGCTAGATCTTGAGCAAATATTGGAAAGAGAAAAATTAATTGCGGGTAGTGATACAGATGGAAAAGAAAATAACGACGAGGATGTGAATTATATCGATTTTGAAGATTTTATGAAAGTAGAAATGAAGACAGGTAAAGTGGTAGCAATTGATGACCACCCAGATGCAGATAAATTATTTGTTGTCACCATTGAGGATGGACCAGGGTCAACGAGGACAGTTTGTGCTGGACTAAAAGGAATATATGAAAAAGATCAATTGTTAGGAAAACAAGTTGTATTTGTAGCCAATCTCAAACCTAGAAAACTTAGAGGTATTATGTCTGAAGGTATGATTTTAGCAGCTGATGATGGACAAGGTAGCGTATCTGTGCTTACACTTGATTCAGAAATGCCTACTGGGTCACAAGTCAGATGATACCGGTCTATCGAAAAATTCCCATTGTAATTCTGCTAACTCCGAATTACTTTTTGCTTTGGAATATGCATCTAGTGGCTCTGCATTCAATTCGAAAAATGATTCTGCAAATCTAAACGGCTTCATAATTTCTCTAGCCTGATCCCATCTATCAAGTAAGACCAAACTCAAGGCAAGAGCTTCAGATGTTGAGAGTCTTCCTGGCTTACCCCAAGAAACAGGATTAGCAGCAAGAACACATGGTAAAGTTCTACCTTCTAATCTAGTATTTTGCTCGATATATTTCAGCGAACTATCAATTTGTTTCCATGAGCAATCAAGAGCCACTATTGATGCTCCTCTTTCAATAGCGCTCCTATCATCAGGACCTAGTAATATTCCTGCTTTTGGATCCAAAAGAAACCCTCTCTTAGGGGATTTTCGTATATTTGTATGAAGTGTTGCATGACCAAATTTTTCTAATTTCCTAGCTGTACATTTTTTAGGATCATCTTGTTCTAAATGAATAATGTGAAGAGGTGTATTCCTCACTATTTTTCCCTCCTAGATAGCAAATCTTCTAGTGCGTCACCAATGGTCATATTTCTTTTCTTAGTTGTCATAGTTGTTGTATGTTCTGAAGTACGTTCAATATTAAGCTCAATTGATAATATCTTTTCTATTTTTTGAATTAATTTATCTGTTGGCCTACCACCATTTTCTATTTTCTGAACTATATTTAACCTCTCATTCATTTTCGATGCAAATGTTCTCTGATCCCATCCTTTTTTCTTTCGTCCCTGAATAATTCTTTTATGGAAATCAGGAGCCAATTCTTTCTCCTTTTTTGCCATAATGTCCTTTCCAGCTACACCTCTACTGGTAACAATATGCTTTTTTTTATTTATGATTTTTGTGAACTTTGCTGGTAACTCAACTACTTGGAGGTTCATAGATTCAATACATCTACTACATGCATCTACTTGTATGCCTGCAGTACGTGCTTTTTTAGTAGAAACTTTCTCATTTCCACACAACTCGCACGAGGCCATGAAACTGCGAGGATAGTATGATACAAGACTGCTTCGGGTAATAAGCGTCAAATGTATAATGCATTAGGTGGCCTTATGACGAGTCGCGCCGGTTCACCATCTAAAGATAAATCAGCAACCGATATTGGTATCGATTCAATTTCGAAAAAGGCACTCAATGAGTTGAAAGAACAGTACGCATTATTGTCCGAAGATGCTAAACAATTGATGACAGAAAAAATGTTTCTTGAAAACGAACTAAGTCAACTTAAAAAAAGAGTTAATAGATTAGATGAAGAAATTAGAAGTTTACGAACTCCGCCTTATATTATTGGCAATATACAAGATGTAATTGGCGAGAAAGTAGTAGTAAGAAGTTCCAATGGGACAATATTCTTAGTATCCAAAAATCCTAGAATTGATAATTCAAAAATTCTTCCCGGAGTTCGTGTTTCTATGAATCAAGATACATTAGCTGTGATTGACATACTAGATGATGCATTTGATCCACTAGTCTCAGGTGCAGAAATAATAGAGAAACCGAATATAAAATATTCTGATTTAGGTGGACTAGACGATCAGATTAAAGAAATTAGAGATGCAATAGAACTCTCTCTAGAGAAGCCTGAATCTTTCGAAAAGTTTGGTATTCAACCACCTAAAGGAGTCTTACTTACTGGTCCGCCCGGTACAGGAAAAACTATGCTTGCAAAAGCGGTTGCTAGCCATACTAATGCTACATTTTTGGGTTTAGTCGGTTCAGAACTTGCTCAGAAATATATTGGAGAAGGTGGTAGAATGGTTAGAGAATTATTTTCTCTTGCAAGAAAGAAATCTCCATGTATTATTTTTATCGATGAGATTGATGCAATTGGTTCTAAGAGACTTGATTCTTCAACTTCAGGGGATAGAGAAGTCCAGCGTACACTAATGCAACTTCTAGCGGAATTAGATGGTTTTGATGCTCTTGAAAATGTAAAGGTAATAGCTGCAACAAACCGTCCTGAATTATTAGATAAAGCTTTACTCAGGCCGGGGAGGTTCGATAGAATTGTTGAAATTCCGTTACCTAATATTGAAGGAAGAGAGGCAATTTTCAATGTTCATGCCAGAAAGATGCCATTAGATAAGGGAGTAGATTTCTCTAAATTATCCATTTTAACTGAAGGATACAGTGGTGCTGAGATAAAGGCAATTACAATTGATGTCGGTATGAAAGCCATTTCTGAAGGTACTTCAAAGTGTAAAATGTCTCATTTTAAAGAGGCAATTTCATCCATTGATAGTAAAAGAAAAGGGATTAAAAATAATGGTCCCGATCGTTTATACGGTTAGGTGTTTTAATGAATGATACACTAATTGAATGCGTGCCAAATATTAGTGAAGGAAGAAATTTAGATATTATCAATGCAATTGTTGATTCTGCAAGAAAAATTGATGGAGTTAATATATTGGGGTGTGAACCAGATAGCGATTATAATAGAACAGTAATTACTATTGCCGGACATCCTGATTCGGTAACAAAAGGTGCATATGAAATAATTCTCAAGTCACTAGAATTGATTGATATGAGAAATCATAGTGGAAATCATCCGCGTATGGGTGCTGTTGATGTTTGTCCATTCGTTCCTCTATCAGAAAATTCTATGGAGTATTGCATAAAATCTGCAAATAATTTATCAGAATTAATTGGTAATAAAGTACCACATTTTTTCTATGGTGATGCGGCTTCGTCAAAAGAAAGGTACTCTTTATCCAAACTTAGAAAAATGGAATATGAAGGTTTAGAGAATAGATTTAATGGTGGCGAGTGGAATGATGAAAACACTCGTTTACCTGATCGTTGGTCCGGAAAATGGGGAGAAAATGAATCACGGTTTGGGGCCGTAGCTATTGGTGCAAGAAATATCTTAGTTGCCTACAATGTGAATGTAAATGAAACTGATGCAAAAGCATCAAAAATTGCTGGTTCAATGATTAGGACTTCTGGAAGATTAATCAAAAAAGATGGGAAAAAAATGAGAATCAATGGCCTTTTAGATCATGTTCAAGGTATGGGTGTGCCATTGCCATCATCATCTATTTCTCAGGTCTCGATGAATCTTCAAAACGTTTCAGAAACATCAATGCATATGGCATTCGAAGCTGTTAAATCTATAGTAAATGATCATGGTGTTGAAACTTGTGGCTCCGAATTAGTAGGTTTAGTTCCATTAAGTGCAATGTTAGACTCAGGTAAATGGTTTTGTCCTGATCCTGAAAATACTTCTGATGAAGACTTAGTCCAATATGCAATTGACGGCCTTGGATTAGACTACTTAAGAAAATTTAACCCTAATCTTAGTATTATTGAATGGGCAATAGAAAATCGAGGTGCACATGATGAATGACGGTTATATTTCAGTATTAGAGAAAATCAGTTCCGATTCACCCACTCCTGGAGGAGGTACTGTCGCCGCCCTTACTTTAGCCCATGCTCACTCTTTAGCTGCTATGGTTTCGAGATTAACAATAGGGAAAAATAAGTGGCATGAAGGTCATGAAATTTCCAGTATAATTATTAATTCAATCGATGAATCATTGACCAAATCTATATTCCTAGCAGAGGCTGATTCATTAGCATTTGATAGAGTAATGGATTCATATAGATTACCTAAGAGTACTAATTCAGAAATTGAATTACGGAAATTAGCTATTTTAGAATCTACTATTGGAGCCGCTCAAGCGCCTTTGGATATCGCTAATGAAGGATTGAAATTATTATCCTTATTGCCTGATTTAGCTAAATTTGGTAACCTCAATGCAATTACTGATCTTGCTGCATCTTCTGAACTGGCATATACTGCTGTATATATCGCATCATTAAATGTCAAAATTAATGTTGATTCAATGAATCATATAGAACTAGATAAGATTCAAAACAATACTACAATAACATTAACTAATTCGAAAGAAATTATTATGCAGATAAGAGATATTGTTTCTAGGAGGATGCAAACTTGATTGATTTTTTTGATGAATTTAAGACAGGAGTACCTTCAGAACTCCCTCCGAAAAAAGAATTAGATTTGTCTGTAGACCATGCCCCTAAGAGGCCTCATGTATTGAATGAAAAAGAAAAAAAATTGGCTATTTCTAACTCATTAAGATATTTTCCTGTGGAATGGCATGAAGAGTTAGCAGTAGAATTCAGTAATGAATTGAATGAATTTGGCCATATTTACATGCATCGTTTTAGGCCTGATTATGAGATGTATGCACGTCCAATATCTGAATATCCTGCTAACGATATTAGTGCTGCATGTATAATGCTAATGATTCAAAATAATCTTGACCCTAATGTGGCCCAATATCCTCATGAATTAGTCACATATGGTGGAAATGGAACTGTTTTTCAGAATTGGATTCAATACAGAATTACTATGCATTATCTATCAGTAATGAATGAGAATCAGACATTAGTAATGTACTCTGGACATCCTCTTGGATTATTTCCTTCAAACAAAAATAGCCCACGTGTAGTTATCACAAATGGTTTAATGATACCAAATTATTCAACTCAAAATGATTATGAAGTTATGAATGCTTTAGGGGTTACGCAATATGGACAAATGACTGCAGGTTCGTATATGTATATTGGACCACAAGGAATTGTTCATGGTACGACATTAACTATACTAAATGCAGCACGAAAGTATCTTAATTTTGATACGAAGAATGGGCTAGGAGGATTACTATACGTCACATCTGGATTGGGTGGAATGTCTGGTGCGCAGGCAAAGGCCGCAGTGATTTCAGGTGCAGTTTCCGTTATTGCAGATTCCAATTCTCATGCTGCATTGAAAAGATACCAGCAAGGTTGGTTAACAGAATTATTTGAAGATTTAGATGAATTAATTATTAGGTTAAGAGTTTGTATTGAGAATAAAGAAGCTGTCTCTTTAGGATATATTGGAAATATCATTGATGTATGGGAGAGGCTAAATGATGAGAACATTATCCCTGATCTTGGAAGTGATCAAACAAGTTTGCATAATCCTTGGTTAGGAGGGTACACTCCTCATGGAATGACCTATGAGGAGATGAAGGAAATGATTTCCAATAATCCTGAAGATTTTAAAATCAAAGTTAAAAATAGTTTAATAAAACATGTTAATGTAATCAATGAATTATCCAACAAAGGAATGTACTTCTGGGACTATGGAAACGCTTTCTTGCTTGAAGCGGGGAGAGCGGGTGCTGATATTTACTCAGATAATACTGAATCTGGTTTTAGATACCCCTCATATGTGGAAGATATTATGGGTCCAATATGTTTTGATTATGGTTTTGGTCCATTCAGATGGGTATGTTCATCGGGAAATAGTGATGATTTAGCAGAAACAGATAAAATTGCATCTCAAGTACTGAATTCTTTGGCTGAAAATGCCCCTTCTGAAATCAAAGGACAGTATTACGATAATATTAGATGGATAGATAGTGCTGACGATAATGATTTAGTTGTTGGAAGTAAAGCACGAATATTGTATGCAGATGAAAGAGGAAGGGTAAAAATCGCCCAAGAATTTAACAAGGCTATTTCAGATGGTAGAATCTCAGCCCCTATCATTCTAGGCAGAGATCATCATGATGTTAGCGGAACAGACAGTCCATATCGGGAAACTGCAAATATTAGAGATGGTTCTATGTTTACTGCAGACATGTCAGTACAAAATTTTGTTGGAGATTCCTTCAGAGGTGCTACCTGGGTCAGCCTACATAATGGTGGTGGAGTAGGTTGGGGGGAAGTAATGAATGGAGGATTTGGTATGGTTATTAATGGCAGTAATGAATCTGAATTAAATATAGAATCAATGCTTTCATGGGACGTGAATAATGGGATTGCCAGACGTGCTTGGGCACAAAACTCTGAAGCAATTTTCGCTATTAAAAGAGCTATGGATAATAATCCAAATCTGACTGTAACTGTACCTAGTAAGGTATCGAAGAGTTTACTTGAAAGAATATCCTGAGGTGTTTACATGAGTGTTGGAGAGATCGTGTTAGATGGAAGTTCATTAACAATTGAACAAGTAGTTTCTATATCTAATTTTGAGACCAAAGTTAGACTTTCGGATTTTTCTAAATCATCTATAAATAAGTCGAGAAAACTAGTTGAAGAAATTGTATCCAGTGGAGAAGTTGTGTATGGAATAAATACTGGTTTTGGTGCTCTTTCTAATGTTACAATTCCAACTGATAAATTAGAAGATTTACAAACAAATCTAATCCGCTCACATGCTTGTGGTGTTGGAAATCGAATGGACCCTAATTCTGTTTTAATGATGATGTTGGTTAGGGCTAATTCGCTTGCAAAAGGCCATTCAGGAGCCAGATTAGAATTAATTCAATTATTAGTTGATATGGTAAATAATAGAATAGCACCAATAATACCGAGAATAGGTTCATTAGGTGCTTCTGGAGATCTAGCTCCTCTGTCACATATGACTTTAGCAATGATGGGTGAAAGCGAGTCTCAAGTACAAAATAGTGATGGAAAATGGGTCATTTATAATTCTAAAGACGCATTGAATAATTTTGGAATAAAACCGATTAAGTTACAGGCTAAAGAAGGTCTTTCTCTAATCAATGGTACTAGTCAAATGTGTTCTTATTTATGTCAAAGTATTATTAATCTTGAGAAGTTAATTTTTGCTGCAGATGCAGCTTTGTCTACTTCTATTGAGGCTATTAAAGGGTCATATGCACCATTTGATCAGAGAATTCATGACGTCAGGCCTCAACATGGCCAATCAATTTCTGCTGGTAGGATCAGAGAATTCCTGAAAAATTCTGACATTAATAAATCACATATTGACTGTGATAGGGTACAGGACTCGTATTCTTTCAGATGTGCACCTCAGGTTCATGGTCCAATGATTGATGTATTGCGTGAAGCTAGAAGAGTTGTAAATATAGAAATTAATTCTGCAACTGACAACCCTCTTGTTTTCTCTAATGATGGTAAACCCGAAGTCATTAGTGGGGGTAACTTCCACGGGCAAGTTCTAGCAATTATTAGCGATAATATGGCTATATGTATACATGAAATAGCAAGTATTTCAGAAAGAAGAATCAATCAGGTCTTAGATCCTCAATGGAGTGGTCAGAAAGCATTCTTAGCTAACGATGAAGGATTAGAAAGTGGATTAATGATAGTTCAATATGTGGCAGCAGCAGTAATAGCCGAATTATCATTATTATCAAATCCTATTTCAACAACTAATGTCCCTGTTAGTATGGGTAAAGAAGACCATGTTTCTATGGGAGCTACTGCGGCATACAGGACTTTCAAGGCAAGTAAATTGTTATCCTCGGTAATTTCTAGTGAATTAATTTGCTCATGTCAGGCTTTAGATAACATATCAGAGAAAGCCTCCGACTCAGTATCTAAGATTCATGATTGGCTTAGATCATACGTTTCGAAGATTGAGAATGACAGAAGTACTACTAATGACACTGAAATTATTGCTGAGAAGATATTATCTAATGAATTTATTAATATTTTTGGGGTGTGAAAAATTGCAAGAAAAACTGCATATGACCCAACATCCTGGAATAAATCCCCCTCCATTCAATACTATAATATCCGATATTATTGATAATAATATAATTTTGAATGAATCATATTGCTACCCAAGAGGAGGCGGTCAGCAAGGAGATACCGGAACAATCAGAAAAAATGATTTACAGACAGAATTATTGGAAACAATGCCTGGTGAATCAATAATTCATCCAGTAGTATCAACGCAAGGGTTTGAGATAGGTGATGAGGTGGTATGCACAATTAATCATGAGAGAAGGAATAAAAATACTACAATGCATACTGTTCAGCATATAGTTTCTGCAATCGCGAATGATATGTTTCTAGCAGAGACTGTTGGTAATCAAATCAGTGAAGAATATACTAGGATTGACTTATTATTTCCCGACAGAGACAAATTTAATTCTGAAGATCTTCAACAAGCGGTTAATGACATAATTAAATCAAATAAAGATGTTAAAATACACAAATGGGATAGAGAGAGAATTTTAAATCATGAACAAATGAGACATACAAAATTTATGGATAGGATTCCAAACACTGTTACCGAATTAAGAGTTGTTGAAATTATGGATGTTGATCTTTGCCCTTGTGGCGGAACCCATGTAGATAATACGTCAAATCTCTACGAAATGAATATTACAAATGTCAAGTCTAAGGGTGCAGGAAAATTAAGAATTTCCTATTCTTTGAATAATCATTAATACTTGTATGTATCTATTGGTGGGCTCGGCAGGAATTGAACCTGCGATCTCCACCATGTC
>CEVU01028401.1_pt1 | contig 30274 bp, 26 predicted proteins | sample 427081 | NCBI WGS metagenome assembly CEVU01 (sample SAMEA2623868, study PRJEB7988) | marine metagenome | biome: marine biome (ENVO:00000447); feature: deep chlorophyll maximum layer (ENVO:xxxxxxxx); material: "saline water (ENVO:00002010), including plankton (ENVO:xxxxxxxx)" | depth 80 m | reverse complement strand
CTGGGCATATCCAATTGTGCGATACACCATTTACCCGACCGTCAAACAAGTAGTGCCGTGGCTTCCGTTATTCTCAATCGCCATGTTCTGGCCGACGCTCTAGGCGGCCTAGTCTCATTTTCTGACTCGCTTGCTCAAGGAGACATCGCGATCGACGGAGACCAAGCTGTCGTATTAGAGCTATTTGATCTGCTAACGGATTTTCTCCTGTTCCCCATCATCGAACCTCACGCCGATCAGGAGCAGTAACCACTAACGCCACGCATAGCAGAACCACCCCGCCCGAAATCATCTGCAACCAGGTAATCGATTCATCATGTATCCACCAAGCGAGCCCCACGGCCACCAAATGCATGGTCAATATGTACAGAGACGATCGCGCAGCTTCTAGGTGGCCGTGCAACCATGTCATTAAGACATGCCCGAAGACACCAGTAACAAAGGCGACGATCGCGATCCAAAGCCAATCATTACCTCCAAATTGCGCCCAGTCAGATCGATCAGCGAGCAGCAAAATCGGAATAATTGTGGACAGAAAAGCCCAAATATTGATTCCAGCCATCCATTCGATCGGATCCACCTCGTTATCAGATCTAGCTAGGCGGGTTAACACGAAATAAAGGGTGAACGTAACTAATGAGAGCGCAGCTAAGCCGACACCTAACCAAGAAGATCGAATCTCTGAACCTGCTCCAAGAATTACGCCAACAGCACCTAAAACTCCGGCCAAGGTGAACGTAAATTGCCGACCAGTTGGGTATTCGTGAAACAAAGGTCCTGCGAGCACCAATAAAAGTGCGGGCTGCATCGCCACGACCGTTGACAAGACGGAGACTGTCGCTTCCTGAAGAGTGGCGAAAACAAATACCAAATTAATGCCGAAGGAGAGGCCCGGGAGAGCAGTTGCTATGAACACCTTCCGCGACAAAACCCGTCGCCTTGCTGCCAAGACGACAATAAGAAGCGGTGATGAGATCCCGAAACGAACAAAGGTTCCGATAAGCGGAGGTGCTGTCACGAGCTTCGTCGTGGGGGGACCTAAGCCCCAGACTATGACGACTACTGCCATTACGACTAATGGCAACGCATGGGAGGAAGTTACTTTGCCCGTTCCCGGTTCGTCATATCCGATTTTGCTAACTGAAAAGACAGTCGGCACCCGGTTAGCTGGCATGGTCAAGTCCAGGCAACTCCGAAGGCATCGTCAAACGCAAGCACCTCAGGAGGTTGTCGCGTAATACTGCCATGGCCAGCGCCAATGGGGTAACCGAGAGGGACCATCGCCAGAGTCGCCCAGTCGTTCGGAATGTCCAAAGCCATCTTGACTTCATCCTCCGCTAAGCAATGCAGGGTAGTTAGAACACAGCCAAGACCTTCAGTGCGCGCCGCCAACATAGCGTTTTGCACTGCTGTGTAGACCGAACCGCCACCAACCATCGAAATTCGGTCCAATTTCGCGTCCGTAATTGCCATTAATTTAGGGTCAGCGATGAACATCAAGATAGATGGACAGTCGGCCAAATGATCGGCCAAATAGTCACCCGCCACCCTATTTCTTCGCGCTTTCTCGGCTTCATCCGGTGGGAGCTGCTTGAGTCGCTCGTCATAGCCTTTGGCATACCGGTACCAAGCTGGCTGATAAATATCTGCCAGCGCCTTTTTGCGTTCCTGGCTCGTCACCACGATCACGCGCCATGGTTGCATATTTCCGCCAGTAGGAGCCCAAGCCGCTGCCTGTAAGACTCGATTCAGTACCTCATCGGGGATGGGGTCTGGGCGGAGGCGACGAACAGCCCGCAAGGTGCTCATCATCTCGTAAATGTCATTCATGTTCTAATCCTCACAGCCAGTTGGTCCACTCGTCGACCGCCATCCGGTCACTCCTGAGGCTATTGACGGGCTTTGACTCATCGCGTTTCCCGATAGCCATCCCACAAAAAAGCATTTCTTGTTCCGGAGCCGCACAAAATTCTTGCACTGCTGACCAATGGTTGGCCCAAGCCTCCTGAGGACAGGTGTCTAAACCGGCCTCGACAGCCAACAGCATGAAAGTCTGCAAAAACATGCCTAGGTCCGACCACTGCGCCGAGCCCATATTTCTTTCAATAAAGCAGAAGAAAGCTGCGGGTGCCCCAAAGAAATCAAAATTTCGTGCAAGTTGAGCGAGCCGAGCTGGTTTATCTTCGCGGGGAATTCCAAGCTTCTCGTACATCGCCTCACCTAGTTCATAGCGATTAGTTCGATAAGGGTCTTGGAGGCTCGGCGGATACACCGGGTATTCAGATTCCCCGGGACTCCTGTTCGATATGAAAGATCTGAAACGTTCCATGGAATCCCCATTAACGACATAAACCTTCCAAGGCTGGACATTTCCGCCTGAGGGGGCCCTTGAGGCCACTTCTAAGAGTTCTTTGATCTGTTCATCGCTGACAGGGTCCGGAAGGAAAGCTCTGATCGATGCTCTCCGATTGGTTGCGTCGGTGACATTCACTTTGGTAACTCCTGTACGAGTACGGACCCCCAAGAGTGTGCCCTATAGCAAGGCTCCCTGCTCAGGAACTTCTCAAAGTCTCCGTAGCTCCGTCTACGGAGAGCACTTGACCTGAGACATACCGACCGGCCGGTGAGGCCATGTAAACAACGGCACCCGCAATATCAGCTGCATCCATAAACCGCCGCATTGAAACTTGGCTCTCATAGCCGCTCCGCAGAACCGCTTCGTCTACCTCTTTTGCTTCAGCCTCTCGAGCTATCACTTGGTCCATTCGGGACCCACCGACAGACCCGGGGCAGATGACGTTGACTCGAATATTATCCTCGCCTAATTCCATCGCCCAACTTTGCCCAAGACCAACCATCGCCCATTTCGAAGCGACATACGGTGATCGATAGGGGTAAGGGAAGATCCCCGCAGTTGAAGCTATGTTAACTATCAGCCCGCCTCCAGATGATCTCAAAAGCGGCACTGCATGCCTTGTGACTCTAAAAGTTCCACCAATATTGACTGCAACTACCTGGTCAAAAGCATCACTAGGGATTTCATCGACTAGCCCGGCGGGGCCAGCAATCCCTACATTATTTACTAAGACGTCTAAGCCACCCAAATCTCGTTCGATGGATGTAAACATTCGCTTGACAGATTCTTCTTCTACTACATCCACCGCAAAATCTGGGTTAGTAGCGGAATCAGCGTCACACACGAGGACAAGGGCCCCGGCTGACCGTAAGGCCGCCACGATTGACTGACCTATCCCTGACCCGCCGCCAGTGACCAAGGCCCGAGTGCCGTCTTTGACTCTCCCCACCTCAAGGATCAATGGATCATTCGACATTGCGCACCTTAATTCGTTCGCACTCGATTAGACGATCATTCCTTCTCCGCCTAAACAGAAGAGTAGTAATCCTTACTTTTGTGGAGGCACCACATGGCAGACATTCCAAATTTTTCGACGGATTTAACCGGACAGACCGCTTTAGTCACCGGTGCTACTTCTGGATTGGGCTACAGATTTGCGCAAGTGTTAGCCGCTTGCGGAGCCAATGTCGCTATCGCAGGTCGGCGCGCTGAACGACTCGACGCGCTCGCCGCAGAGTTGAGAGGCAATGGAGGCAATGTGCTTCCTGTCCCCCTCGACGTCACAAACACAGATGCTCTCTTCACCGCAGTAGGTCAAGTCCAAAACGAACTCGGCCCCATTCAAATTCTCGTAAATAACGCTGGCAAGCCCGATGCCCAGCTCGCGCTGAACATGGATCCGGCCTTTGTGGATGAGATGGTCGCCACAAACTTGACATCTTTATTCCACCTTGCCAGCGAAGTAACTCGACGTCTCAAAGAAGCAAAACTTCCAGGGCGAATCGTCAACATTTCCTCTGGAGCTGCTTTCAGTGCCGGTGTAGGAACTTCTTGGTATGCGATTACCAAGACCGCAGTTGTGCGCATGACCGAAATGTTGGCATTGGAGTTCGCTAAATATGACGTCAATGTCAATTGCATTGCGCCAGGAGCATTTGAAAGCGAAATGATGGACGGCATGCTCGAACGAATGGGCGATATAACTCACGGCTTTCCGCGCAAAAGACTCGGTAAACCGTCACAATTAGATGGCACCTTGCTCTACCTGGTCTCTCCATCGTCTGATTTCGTCACGGGTGCAACCATCCGAGTTCACGATGCCCAGGGGGCTCGTTAACCTATCGTGGCTTGAATCCAACTAGTCTGCCCAACAGTGAGTACTGATATCGAAGTAGCTATCGAAGAGTGGCGAACCCAAGGTTGGACTGTTGTCCACGACTTGGTACCTACAGAGGAAATAGATGCAGCTGTAGAGGAACTTTGGGGACATTTCCCCCATCCATCTGACTACCATTCAGGCGACCCAAAGGCGATAGCTCATTTCGAGACTGCTAGTACCGATGAGCGTTATCAACCTTCCCGCCAGGGATCGGCACATGGAGTTAACGAAGAAGATGCTGTTGGCGGCGAATTTCGTTTACGTCAGTTCTTAGGACACGTTCTCTTTCCATACGATTCTCACCTTCTGAATCGGCTTCAAATCCATCCCCGAGTAGTTGACTTCGCCCAAAGAGCGATGGGCTCAGAGGACATCAGGCTCTATCAGGCTCGAATATGGGGAAAATACACCGGCGTCACCGACTACGAGCAGCCTTTCCACCAAGATCGCAATCACACAATCGTTCCCGATCGCATCGAACCGGGTTGGTGGAACATGCTTGGATTTTTGTATCTTTCCGATGTTGAGGACGGAGTGGGGCCAACTGAGATACTCAGTGTCGGCGATTCTCCGCCCGGTGTCCAACCTCAATCCGCAGCGGGCCGTCGAGGGTCATATCTTGTCTACCGAACCGACGTATGGCATCGGGGGGTGAACTTAACCCGGGAAGGCGGTTCAAGGTTTTTAATGAACATTGCCTTTAAGCATGCTCATCAGGAGTGGATCGGCTTTGACAGCTTCCAACAAAACGCTAATCGTGGTCCCTGGTCTAAGTTTGCTGCAAGTTGCACCCCCGAAGAACTTGCTCTGTTCGGCGCCCCAAAACCCGGACATCCCTTCTGGACATCCGAACTGGTAGACGCCTTGGAAGACCGCTACCACGGAATTAACTCGGCTCCATGGCGAGAGGCTCTAAAATAGTGTCAATAAGTCAGGCAATCGACAGTTGCATCGCTCCAGCGGTCGAGGAAAACATTATTCCTGGGGCCGTGGCCGCTGTGATCAACCGAAACGGGGTAGTAAGCCTTCGTTGCCACGGAGTTAGATCCGAGACGACCCAAAGCCCGATGACCAACGACACGGTCTTCCAAATCGCCTCAATGACGAAACCGATTGCCGGTGCAGCATGCATGCAAGCTGTTGAGCGTGGTTTATTGGAACTCGACCAGCCAGCTTCGGAGATAATCCCGTGGCTCGGGGAGCTCCGAGTCCTCGATGGCTTTAACGAAAGCGGACCAATTCTCCGTGCACCAAATCAGCCAGTGACCCTGCGGAATCTCCTGACCCATACCTCTGGGTTTACTTACGAGGTTTGGAACTCTGATATGGCGGCGTGGAAGGAACACACTGGAAATCCGGTAACCGGCAGCGGAAAACTGGCTTCATTACGTCAGCCGCTTTCATTCGATCCCGGAACGCGTTGGGAATACGGAATTGGGATCGATTGGGCGGGTCAACTACTTGAAGCAGCGACCGGCATGTCACTTGCCGAGTGGATGAGGAAGGAGATTTTCGATCCCCTAGGACTGGTGGACACTGGTTATACCTGTCGTCCGGACATGCAAGACCGTCAAGCGGCAATTCACGTATTGAGAAAAGACAGCTGGGTGGCTCTTGAGTCGAACAAACAGAAACGGCCGACTGAATTCGACAGTGGCGGCGGAGGACTATTTTCTACAGCAACCGATTACGCAAAATTTGTTCAAATGCTTTTAAGAGGTGGGGAGCTAGCCGCCCAGCATGTGCTTTCTCCCGAGACTATCTCATTGATGTCGAGCAACAATATGAACGATCTGCGAGTAACAGCCGTCACATCCCATGATCAAAAGGTAAGCGCCAACTTTGAGTTCATGCCCGGCATCCCCAAGTCTTGGGGTCTTACATTTCAGATAAACGAGGACCCTGTTGACCGCGGCCGCAAAGAAGGCTCACTTAGTTGGGCGGGGCTATACAACACACACTTCTGGATCGATCCGAAACTGGGATTTGGTGCCCTCTTAATGACTCAGACACTTCCCTTTATGATTCCCCAAGTCGCTAATCTTTTAGAGGAATTCGAACGGGCTATCTACGCAACTATGACTTCTTAGAATGAAGCATCCCGTTCGTGTACAAGGTGATCGCGAGTTCATCGCGTTTACGGCTCTTTTAACTAGCGCAATCGCGTTATCGATAGACATGCTCCTTCCCGCATTCGCCGATTTGCGTTCTTCGTTCGGAATGGAACCGACCTCAAACCTGCCAGGTCTGACAATCACCTGCATTTTCGTCGGCATGGCTATCGGAATGCCTGTCTACGGACCCTTGTCAGACACTTATGGACGGATACCCGTCCTAAGAGCCGGGATTGCCCTGTTTGCTTTAGGAGCACTCGGATCCACGCTGGCACCGAACCTGGGCTTTCTTCTAGTTTCCAGAGTGCTCTGGGGAATCGGTTGCGCAGCACCTCGAACTATTAGCCAGGCCATGATTCGCGACAAATTCGAAGGCGACGACATGGCGCGGGTCATGGCGATAGTTCAAACAATTTTTTTTGCCGGACCAGTCTTAGCTCCAGTGATTGGCGACCTTCTTGTTCGAGGAGGAGGATCTTGGCGCTTAACGATGCTGTTCGGCTTGCTTATCGCCATCATCATTTGGGGCTGGTCTCTCAGAATTACAGAGTCACTACATACAGCGAATCGACGCGACCTAAGCTTCTCTGCAACGAAACAAGGACTCACAGTAGTTTTCAAAAGTCGAGTGACTATTGGTTATGCACTCACCCTTCTTTTCTCAGGCGGGGCTTTTTACAGTTTCTTGAGTAGCTCCGAGCTAATAATCAGCGAAATTTTTCAAAAGCCAACTTGGTTCGTTCCTTATTTCAGTATCACTATGGGCGTTATGGCTGCTGTAGCCCTTACAGGGTCTCGGCTTGTGGGACGAATCGGCGCAAGGCGCCTCGGTCACAGTGCACTAGCTTTCCAACTGACAGTCAGCTTACTGATGCTGATCCTGGCTCTTTCAACCGGTGGTGTTCCGCCCGTCGGCGCCTGGATGGTTCTGATGACAGCTCAAATAGCTGCCATGGTGGTGATGATGCCCACTATGACGACCATGGCTCTAGAGCCTATGGAAGCCCTAGCTGGTACCGCAGCCTCCACAATCGGATTCATAACCCTTGCTGTGGGCGCCCTGCTTGGAGCAATAATTGATCGCCAAATAACTTCAACCGTTACACCGCTTGCCGTCGGTTACGCCCTATACACGTCACTTGCTGTCGTGGTTGTACTCACGATGGTTCGTAAAAACAATGCCGAGCATTTGAACCTGCAGTAACTTATCCAATCCGAAGCGGAACAGAACGTGGGCCCCGAACCTGAGTTCCGCCCCACTGAACCTCAGACTCTTCAGCTAACGAGAACTCTGGAAAGCGCTTTAGCCACTCTTCCATTGCGACCACAAGCTCCATTCGAGCCAGGTTTGACCCCAAGCAACGGTGGATACCAATCCCAAACGCAAAGTGCCGATTTTCTTGCCGGTCAATAACTACTTCATCTGGGCGATCAAACATATCCGGATCACGATTACTGGCCCCAAAGGGCAAAAACACTTTGTCTCCAGCCATGACAGGACAACCAGCAATTTCAGTATCCTCGGCAGCTACACGTGCCATCGTTACCGGTGAATAAGCCCGCAAAAACTCTTCCACTGCCGTAGGAATCAGCTCAGGCTCCTCCACCAATCGTCGTCGATCACCTTCATGCTCAGCCAAGTGAAGCAGATTCGACGCTATCGAGCTCCATGTGGTGTCGATACCAGCGACTAGCAACAAAAAACATGTTCCCAAAATATGTTTATCGGTAAGCGGGTCACCATTAGGAAGCGTCTCTGCTTGGAGTTTGCTTATTAAGTCATCACGAGGATTAGTCCGGCGGTCCGCAATTGTCTGGTCGAAGTAGGCAAGAATTTCCTTGGTAGCTGTGCTTAAACGCTCCCACTCCGTTTCGGGATGGCTTTGCAAAATATCCGTTGCCCACCGAGTGAACATCTCACAGTCGTCTTCCGGCAGACCGATCATCGCTCCAATAACTCGAACTGGTATGTACCTGGCGTATTGCTCGGCTGCGTCGACAACATCTGACGGGTCAATCGAATCAAGTAGTTCTATGGCAATACCTCGCGTGATGTCTCGCATTGCTTCAACTGATTTGGGTGAGAAGTAAGGCAGCAGCATTTGTCGAGCTTCAGTGTGAAATGGTGGATCTGAAGTAATTGGAGGCGCAACAAGCAGGCTTACACCTTCTGGGGTCGCCGCCACACCTATATCTCGAGACGAAAATTTCTCAGTGTCATATGCGACCGAAGAAATATTGTCGTAGCTCGTAGGAAGCCAGCCTCCTCCATTGAGCGAAGTATGGGCCACAGGACACTCGGAACGTAATCGTTTCCAGACTTCTGGGGCTTCTTGGACATATTCCGAACCGAATACGTCTACGTCGCGTTCATGGTTGGAGGCAATACTCATTCCATAAGCGTAGATCGTGGAAGCTAGCGGTGCCCGTAAGATCTGCTTATGAGCACGAATCACTTACACGACCACCTTGGCCCAGGGCTATTAAACGAGGTAGCACCTGATGTATTTAGCTATGTGCAGCCAGATGGAACGTGGTTTATCAACAACACCGGATTCATAGTGGGCACAAACGGAGTGGTCAGTATTGACACCACTTCAACTGAACTTCGAAACCGAGCCTACATAGCTGCCATAGCTTCGGTAACACCCAATCCAATTACGTTGTTGGTAAACACTCATCACCACGCAGACCACACTCACGGTAACTATCTATTTCCGGATGCTGCCATCATCAGTCACACTTCTTGTCGCGACGTCATGATGGCCACCGGTATCCCCGACTATCGATCAGCGTTTCCATCTGTGGAGTGGGGAGATCTTCAATTTCGTGCTCCAGACATTACGTTTGAGGGAAGCACAAAGATTTATCTTGACGAAATAGAAATTGAATTATTTGATTTAGGTTTCGTCGCCCATACCGAAGGTGACATTTTGGCCTGGTTACCCAGTAAAGGAGTTCTCTTTACCGGCGATTTGATCTTTCATGGCGGTACTCCGTTCGCTCTGTTCGGATCGGTAAAAGGAACCCTCGAAGCTCTCACCGTTATAGAAGCCAAGGGTGCTGAGGTGATCGTTCCCGGTCACGGCCCAGCATTTTCTGGATCAGAAATCGAAGAAGTCTTGACGAGTCAGCGGACCTACCTTGAATTCGTGCAAGAGACAGCAGCACAAGGAGTGCGCTTTGGACGATCTCCAGTCGAACAGGCATTAACGACCGATCTTGGGGAATTCGAACACCTGACCGATAGCGAGCGGCTAGCAGGGAACCTCCATATCGCATATCGCGAGAATCCCGAAGCTACCTACGATTGGGTCGGCGTCGAGTCTGCAATCGCTGACATGGTCATTCTCAATGGCGGCCAACTCCCTCATTGTGTCGCCTAGCCAAGGACTTAGCTTGAGAATGGTAAGGCCAGCCCCGGGCGGGACCACTCGGTGCGTATCAACTTTCCGGTTCCTGACAGAGTTATGAATGCCGTCCGCAAGTCTGGTCCACCGAAACAGATATTGGTGCAAAGCGGGTCATCAACCGAGAAAAAGTCGAGTTCCTCTCCCTCTGGAGTAAAGGTACTAATCCCACCAGTCTGGATAGTTGCGACGCTCACATTTCCTTGAGCATCCATGGCTAGAGAGTCAAAAAGTTTTCGACCAGCAGGCCGAGCTAAGAAACGCCCATGGGGTGATCCAGCTAACTCTCCATGACCTGCTAAATCCCAGTAAAGGACTGACCCTTGATGCGTCTCCGCCACATAAACTCTGTCCTCTTCTGGCGATAAACCAACACCATTCGGTCCATCGAGAGGGAACGAAACTTCTTTAACGAAAGAACCGTCAGCCCGGCCATAGTAGAGACCACCCCGATCTCTAGTCCGGGCACGAGTCTTACCATGATCGGTGAACCAAAATCCTCCGCTCGAATCAAACATCAGATCATTCGGACCCTTTAATGGGACGCCATCCACTTCTGAATAAAGAACCTCAACTTGCCCGGTATTTATATCGATGCGTTCAATGCGTCCTGACGAATAATCATCTGGAACCAAACCGGGGACAGTCAACCCTCGGGTCTCCCCCCATAGAAATCCTCCGTTGTTACATACGTAAAGAGCACCATCAGGTCCCACAGCGGCACCATTTGGTCCACCTCCGGGTTGTGCCACTACTTCAACAGATCCGTTATCGGGATCAACACGAGATATGGTCCCCCGTTTGATTTCCACCAACAACACTGATCCATCAGCCATACAAACTGGGCCCTCGGGAAACTGCAAGCCCGTGGCTACAACGTCATAATCACTCATTGAATGACATTAGCGCCAGCAATTGTGGTCGGGCTACCTCAACGGTCAGCGAGCAATGCGTCTAATTCTTCTTGGGTCATCAACACATCACGCGCTTTTGAACCGATGGAGGGCCCTACAACTCCTCGCTGCTCCAGCAAGTCCATAAGCCGGCCAGCTCGCGCGAACCCGACCTTAAGTTTGCGCTGGAGCATCGAAGTTGACCCGAGTTGGGTGTCTACGATAATCGTCATCGCCTGCATCATTAGTTCGTCGTCTCCGTCGTCGCCAGATGAACCCCCCGGTATTAGGGCTGGGCCACGCTCATCTGCTCCTTCGACCCCGTCAATGTAGTTAGTGTTGGGGGCTTGTCTTCGCCAATGAGCTACAACTTGATGTATCTCTGCTTCCCCAACCCAACATCCCTGAACGCGTTGAGCAACGCTGCTGTTCGATCCCAGAACTAGCATGTCGCCTTTGCCGATTAGCCGCTCAGCTCCCGGTTGATCGAGGATGACGCGGCTGTCGGCAAGGCTTGAAACGGCAAAAGCCATACGCGACGGGATGTTTGCTTTAATAACTCCAGTTATTACGTTTACCGATGGACGTTGGGTAGCGATAACCAAATGGATTCCTACCGCTCTGGCCATTTGCGCTAATCGAGTAATCGAATCTTCTACGTCTCGGGCTGCGACCATCATGAGGTCGTTTAATTCATCCACGACAACCACGACAAAGGACATCCGTTCGAATTCGCGCTCTTCATTCAAGTCCGAAGCAAGGCGACCTTCGTCATAGGCAGCGTTGTACCCAGTTATGTCACGAAACCCTATTTCGGAAAGAACGTCGTATCTGCGTTCCATTTCTTTGACGGCCCAGGACAACGCGTTCGCCGCTTTTTTGGGATTCGTCACAACTTGGGTGAGCAGGTGGGGAAGACGATCATACTGACCTAGTTCGACCCGCTTAGGATCGATCAGGATCATGCGCACCTCGTCTGGAGTGGTTCGCATAAGCAACGATGTAATCACCGAGTTAATACAGGAAGATTTACCAGCTCCAGTTGCGCCTGCAATCAGCACATGTGGCATTGAGGCGAGATTGGCCATGACAGCATTTCCAGAGATGTCCTGACCCAGGGCTACTTCCAATGGGTGTTGAGCGTCCAACGCTGTTTTAGTGCAAAGGATGTCGCCCAGAGCAACAAGGTGACGATCGGTGTTGGGTACTTCTACGCCAATGGCTGAGCGACCTGGGATTGGCGCAAGGATTCGAACATCGGCGGAAGCCATTGCGTAAGCAATATCTTTATGCAAGCTAGTAACTCGAGAAACCTTGACCCCTTTCCCGAGCGACAATTCGTATCGAGTAACTGTCGGGCCGACTTCCATCCCGGTAACTCTTGTTTCGACACCGTGACTGGCAAGTGCCGCTTCAAGGTTACGGGCGCCATTCTGCAAAAGACGCTCGTCAACATCTTGAGAGCCTGACCTTTCGAGGGTTTCAAGCCCAGGCAGTTCCCATTCTCCAGTTGGTCTGGTACTTAAATCAATCTCCATCTGTTCAGGAGGATTCTCAACGTCTTCGTCAAAATCCTCTACAGGTGAACGAAGACCAGGCTCTTCTTCATCTACTAAATCGAACTCCGGATTTGGGTCTTCATCATCGAAAGTTATGGTCTCGTCATAGGGTGAAGCGACTTCTGCTTCAAGGGCAACAGGCTCACTTGCTGGAGCTGAAATCTTGGGTAACGGATGTCCGTACTTTTTCGCATTTTCTGATGCTGCTTGGTCGGAACCCAGGCTTTGCAAGCTAGTAAAGCCGCGACGAAGCTGCCTAACCCCAAGACGTCCAGTCCATGCTGCTGCGCCCAGTACCTGACGCAAGCCCGTATCAGTAACAATGAGCACCCCGAACATGGCGCCTAAAAGCAAAACGACCCAAGCCCCCGGTTCGTCCACGATTCCACGGAGTGGCTCAGCCACCAAAGCCCCCAAGATTCCTCCTGAGGATCGCAGGTCTTCCAGCGTTGTTCTGATACCCGATGCATCACCTAGTAGATGAGCCATTCCCGAAAAGGCAAGACTTGTGAGAGCTCCTCCAAAGGCAATTCGCCAGGTTCTCTCACTATTTTTGTCTCGCAAGATCGCATAGGCACATAACAAAAGGGCAAATGGGACAACGAAACGGAAAATCCCAACCAGAACACTCATAGCGCTTTCTAGTAGGCGTCCGGCAATTCCTGCTTTGTCGCCGAAAAGTGCCAACAGCGAAATAGCAGCGACTACAAGTAACAAAAGCCCTATGACATCGGTCCCCCGGCCACGCAGACCGGCTTCGCTCATCCGTCGAAATATAGATGATTTAGCTGGCTTCATTGACTACAGCTTCTCTGGTCGACTGATATAGACGCGGTCTAAGGTTCCAGTTTTTTGGCTCTATAGGGCGCGTTAATCTCACACTTGCGAGAGTACCGAAACACTGAAGAAATTCAGGTTCAGTCTGTCAGAATCACGGTCGCCGAAATCGGAGGGCGCCTCCGTGTGCGGTTTCCCACAAATCGGCCTGTTGCTCGACGAATTACCCGTTCGATACCCTCGACATCTTTGCGTTCGTCAAGGGCGCGAGCGACAGCTTCAGCTACCTGAACCTCCAATTCAGCGAGAACTTGAACACTTCTCTCGGCATCGATCCAACCCAGAGTAGAGATTTCCGGGTGGGCCAATAAACCATCTTCCATATTCAACACGACTGTGACATGAACAAAACCGGCTTCACTCAACTTTCGTCGGTCCTCCAGCAATGCCGGTGATAGATCATCTAGGAGGCCGTCGATATAACGGTAGGGCGCAGCAATTCGTCCACTCATTCGGAGACCTGCACCATCGAGGGCAAGCTGATCTCCGTCACTTGCGACGACAATTCGACTTGGAACATGTCCGGCTTCGATAGCTACGTCTGCGTTGCGACGCAACATGCGGTGTTCGCCTTCGATTGGCACATACCACTCTGGACGAACCGTTTGGTATAGCTGGTGCAACTCGTCTCGTTGAGCGTGTCCCGTCGTATGGACATGTTCGTAGCCATCGTGCACAACTTCACACCCAATTCGCGTAAGCATGTTGATCACCCGATACACGGGTAGCTCATTGCCTGGAATGGGATGGCTTGACAGCAAAATTACGTCACTACTTACTAAAGAAAAGTCTGGATGATGTCCTCGTGCCAGAAGGGACAAAGCAGCGTTGGCCTCTCCCTGCGAGCCGGTGCAAATTATGCATACGTCTTCAGGGTCATATTCATTGAGTCTGTCAATCGAATCAACCGAACGATCGGGTAAGTCTAAAACCCCTAATTCTTTGGCTATGCGAACATTGTTCACCATTGAACGACCAAGTGGGAAGATAGTTCTTCCTTCGCTTATCGCTACATCACAAATTTGTTGGACACGATGTAGGTGACTGGCAAAGCAACTCACTATGAGACGTCGCCCTCGCCACTGCGGAAACAATTCGTTGAAGGTTTCACCGATAGTCGATTCTGAAGGACTCCATCCGGGTTTATCGGCGTTAGTCGAATCAGCCATCAGAACTCGAACACCTGACTCTCGTTCAATTTCTGCCAACCGTTCCATCGCCGTTACTCGTCCATCAATTGGGTCTGAGTCAAGCTTGAAATCTCCCGTATGAACAATCACTCCCTGATCGGTGTGCAGGACAACACACAGACTCTGAGGAACCGAATGAGTGATTGGTAACACCTCCACATCAAAAGGTCCTAGACGTAGCCGGTCTCCATCGGAGAGCACTTGGAAGGAGGTTCTGTTCTCTAGTCTCGCTTCTTTTACTTTGTGTTGAGCTAGTCCCATTGTCAACTCAGAGCCGTATAAGGGAACTTCGAACTCTCGTAATAGATGCGTCACACCGCCAAGGTGATCTTCGTGGCCGTGAGTCACGATCAGCCCAACAATGTCTGCGCTGCGTTCTTTGAGCCAACGGTTGTCTGGAAGAATCACATCGACTCCAGGCATGGTCACATCCGGGAACATGACCCCAAAATCAATGAGGAGCAACTTTCCATCGATTTCGATACAGGTGCAGTTGCGTCCTACTTCTCCTAGGCCCCCAAGAAACGTTATGCCTACATTTGATGTTCTCAAATCAAGCCTTCAGCCGTAAGTACACCTCTCGAGCTCTGTCTTCCAAGCCCTTGGGTGTAGGTCCCATTGGTAGACGAGGTTCACCCACGTCCAACCCAAGAGTCCGCATCATGGCTTTCGTCGGCACAGGGTTTGGGGCTTCGTCACCGGTTTCGTAATCAAAACTTTCGAGCAAACGTTTGTTGATACGTTGCGCTTCGCCGACATTCCCTGATTCCCAAGCATTCATCATCGCCAAATGTTCTGGAGCAGACCAGTGGGCAGCAACACTAATAACGCCAACCGCACCCACCGCCAAAAGCGGCAAAGTCAGCGCATCGTCACCGCTGTACACCTCAAAATCCTTTGGTGCATCGCGAACAACTTTCGCTGTTTCTCCAGGATTTCCAGCCGCATCTTTTACTGCTAAGACGTTCGGAATTTCGTGGGCCAACCGCAAGAGCGTGCCGGTTTCTATCTTGCGACCAGTCCTGACTGGGATGTCGTAGAGAACGACCGGCAATTTGGTTGACGAAGCAATTGCTTCGAAGTGAGCAAAGATTCCTGCTTGTGACGGACGGTTGTAATAGGGGGTAACGGCAAGTATCCCATCGCATCCCAGTTCTTCTGCTTTTCGAGTCTGTTGAATTGAATGCTCTGTGTCGTTGGTCGTAGTTCCTGCGATTACTGGCACCGTTACGCTTTCAGATATTGCCCGCCAGAGCTCCCAATCTTCTTCGTCGGTTACTGCGGGTCCCTCACCGGTGGTACCGGTGATGACCAGCCCTTCGCTTCCCTCTTCCACAAGCCACTTTGCAAGAGCAACCGATGCGTCAACATTCAAAGCACCGTTATCGGAAAACGGGGTCACCATCGCCGGGATAACTCGGCCAAATCTCGCAGTCATAGAGCCGAGGGTAGTCCCTTATTCGCTCAACTCACTCCCTCTATCAATTCCGAGGGTCGCTAGTAAGTCCTCATGAAGCTCAAACCATACGGTGTGATAGCTCGGCATAATCGGCTTAGTCAGCCATTCCAACTCGCCAGACTTGAGTTTCTGCAATGCAAAGGTGAACCTTGATGAGTAGTTATCAAACCTTTGAAGTGCCTGTTCCAAACTTTGGAGAATCTCCCCAACACCAGAATCTAATTCAATCAATCGCTCCAAAATCTTTTCATCGTATGAAGCGTCCTTGTGGTCGTTGAGTTTTTGTTCACCTAACCCGTCATCGATTACCTGCCAATCAGTACACAACTTCAGCATGGCTGGGTTTAAGGAAAGAAATCTTTCATACCCATTTTGCACGGCATCTCTGGCCCCCACTTCTTCGAGTTCTCGAGCTAGAGACTCTTCCCCTTGTTCGCGCCCCGTTGGAGTTAACACAAATTTTTCTAAACCTTGAATTTCTCGCATCACGCACTTGTTCGAAGCAACCATCTTGGCGAGAACTGCCTCAGTGGTGCTGACAGACAGCTCGTGAACCGATGCGATCGTCCGAACCTCGCCAAAGCCCTTTAATCGAAGAGCGAGGCTCACAAGAACTTCTGTGTCTGAGCGGTAGGACATATCGTGCTTCCGAATTAGGCCTAGCTTGCCTGTTCACCCTCAAGTTCTCTCGCAATGGCGAAGGCATCTATCTCTTCAGACGTGTCGACCCAATTTTCGTACTGAATAACACCAATTTCTCCGAATTTCTTTCGAAGCCATCCATCGCCGGCATCCAGAAGTCCAAGTTTTCTGCAATTTGGAACGATCTTGGTAAATAGAAGCTGTTGAAACTCTTGTCGAAGCGGGTCTTGATAAGCCAAGGGAATTACTTTTTTGACATCAGCGCCCATGCGTTCCCAAACTTCTTGTTGCAAGAACCTGTCACGCATTCGCACGGCTGCTTCGAAGGCAAATTCTTGACGTTCACGAAGCTCCGCTTGCGTCATATCTTGATAAACCTCTTTAAGGGAAAGAACCCCAAACGCCACATGACGAGCTTCATCGCTCATTACGTAACGGAGCAGCTGCTTGAGAAGAGGTTCTTCGCTCTGCTGATACATGAACCCAAATGCAGCGAGGGCGAGGCCTTCAACCATTATCTGCATTCCTAGGTACGTCATGTCCCAACGAGAATCTTCGATAATCTCATCCAACAACATGCGCAAATGAACATTGATGGGATAGGTATCCGACAGCTTTGTATCGAGATACTTTGCAAAGACCTCTACGTGCCGAGCCTCGTCTACTACTTGGGTTGATGCGTAATATTTCGCATCCATCCATGGAACAGTCTCAACAATTTTCGCTGTGCACACCAAGGCGCCTTGTTCGCCGTGCATGAACTGGCTCAGAGCCCAGTTCTGCGATTCCATGTTGAACTTTACCCACTCGTTGCGGCCCCATGACTCAACCCCAGTTCCAGAGAGGTCCATGATCTCTCCAGCTCCACCATTTGTCTCATATTCTTGAACAGCTAGCGCCTCTTGATCAACCTCTGTTTCCCATGGCAGATCGGTTTCACCATTCCATTGCCCAACCTTTGCTTTCTCGTAAAGCTTCGCTAGTTGAGGTCGGACGCCTTTTTCGTAGTCCCAGGAATAAATACAGTCAGAGTTATCTTGAACTGCGTGGATGACCTCATTGGGATCGGTATTGGTCATCGCCAAAACCGCCTCAAAGTCATTCGGGTCGGTCCTCCCAATCATTTCTTCCACCGTTGACATAAGAAACTCCTAGCCTCAGCAATTACCAATAGTTACCCGTCAGTAACTTATTTTGAGATTCTAACAGACCGAGATCTCCGAACCAGAAAGTCGAACAACTTACTCGGCAAAAGAATGTTCAACGCTGCCCCAATTCGGGCATCACGTCCGATTAGGCGACGACGCGGTGGGTATCGGCGATTTGCGCATTTTTCAATAACCATCGCGACTTGAACGGGGTCAAGAGCGCGCCGGTTGATTTGGGTCGTATTCTCTATTGCCCGCTCCACAAAGCGGCCGTACTTATGTCGCGCTTCAGCAGAAAGATCTTCATCTAGTTCCTGAGACATCTGATCAACTTTCCCCCATAACGGAGTGCGAATCGCGCCAGGCTCTAGCAAGGTAATCCGAGGCCCGTCGGGTCCCAATTCACGTCGCAAAGAAGATAAAAGTCCGACTAGGGCATGTTTGCTCGATGCGTATGGACTGAGTAAGGGCAATCCGATTCGCGAGTTAATCGACCCCACCACAATGATTCTCGATTGATTGGATATTTCAAGAAGAGGCAATGCATGGCGAATGGAGAGCGCTACGCCAATAACGTTGACGTCTAGTTGTCGCTTCCAGGCACTCTGAGACACATGCTCCAATGGTCCGCCTACGACGATTCCGGCGTTAGCTACCAGTAAATCTAAACCCGACGAGCCGCGGCTGACTAAGACTTCGTCAAAGGCTGTTTTGACTGAACGCTCGTCGGTAACTTCGAGTCGCAGAGAGGAAACACCCTCATGTCTCTCTATTTTGGACCCGTCACTCTGAGAACGCGTACCTCCCCAGACTTGCCAACCGCTCTCGGCAAGCCGTTTCACCACGGCATATCCGATCCCGGTACTCGCCCCAGTGACTACAGCAGCCCTCTCGTTCATCTGGCCGAATTCTGGTGCTTACTCAACAACCAAGTCCGCGAAAGCATCACGGAGAGTTCGTTTTGAAAACTTGCCAGTTGAAGTCTTGGGCACTTCATCAATTATTTGGGTCGCACTCGGAAGCCACCACTTCGCCATTCGAGGTTCTAGGTATTCGATCAACTCCTCATGAGTTAATGACTCTCCATCCTTGAGAACGACGCAAGCCATCGGCCTTTCCATCCACTTCTCAGAAGCGACTGCTATTACAGCCGCCTCAGAAACCTTGGGGTGACTCATAATCTCGTTCTCTACTTCTACCGAACTAACCCATTCGCCCCCAGACTTAATGAGGTCTTTTGTTCGATCGACAAGACGTATATAGCCACGTTCATCGCAGGTTGCGACATCGCCTGTACGCAACCAACCATCCTCTGTAAAGGAATCTGATGCATCAGGTCTTTTGTAGTATTCGGCAGTTATAAACGAACCTCGAACCTGCAGTTCTCCACTTGATTCGCCGTCCCATGCAAGTAGTTCTGTGGAACCAGGCTCACAGATTCGAAATTCAACGGTCGGAACAATCGTTCCTACAGAAGCCCTAATATCGGCTTTCGCTTCCTCATCTAAATTCGCTTCGGATGATTTGACGTGGGCTATCGCTGCTAATGGGCTTGTCTCTGTCATACCCCAAGCTTGAAGAATAGGTAACCCGATTTTTTCCCGATATCCCTCTGACAGAGATTTCGGCACAGCTGATCCACCACAGGGAATCGCTCTCAAACTAGAGACATCCCGACCATCTAATTGCTCTAGGACTCCCATCCATATGGTCGGCACTCCCGCAGCGATAGTCACCTTTTCCGATTCCATTAAATCCGCTATTGGTTCAGCCTGTAATTTGGGGCCCGGATTGACCAGGGTCGCTCCTGCTGCGACTGCTGCGTGTTGCAGTCCCCAAGAGTTGACGTGGAACATAGGAACGACTGGCAAAATTACGTCAGATTCGCATACTCCCAAACCGTCAGCGGTCATAGTTGTAAGCGTATGCATGTAAGTAGAACGGTGACTGTAGACAACCCCTTTAGGATTACCTGTCGTGCCGCTCGTGTAACACATTGAGGCGGCTTGTCTTTCGTCCTTTACTTCAAAGTTCACCGGTGAAGCAGATGAAATCAGTTCTTCATAATCAAGCACTCTCGGGTCATCAGGAACCTCGCCTTCGCCATCGTCCATAACGATCAAATGCCTAACAGTCTCAAGCTGATCAACCAAGGGCCACAACAGAGCCATGAGCGATCGATCCACAAAGATAATTTCATCTTCGGCATGGTTGGCTATATAGACCATCTGATCTGCGAACAGTCTGATGTTCAAAGTGTGAAGAACTCTGTTTGTGCACGGAACTGCAAAATAAAGTTCAAGATGTCGAGCGGTGTTCCAAGCAAAAGTTCCGACTCTCCCAAAGTCAGCTACACCAAGATCATCAAGCGCGCCTCCGAGACGGCGGGTGCGATCAGCCCATTGTCCATATGTGCTTCTGTCTATTCCTGTAGCGGTGGCGGTCACCAGTTCTTTGTGAGGGAACAGGCTTTCCGCTCGGCGAAAGAAGAAATCAAGAGTTAGTGGGGTATCCATCATTGTCGACTGCATAACTCAAATCGTAGGAGAAGAGTTTGCTTAGGGCTACATCCACATAGGGTGAAAGTCAGAAATGATTGAACCTGAACTCCCCGACAGCCAGTTGAGTCACAAAGACCGACGAAGAGCGAAACAACTTGCGGCTGTACCTGTCGTTCTCGCCCTCGCGGCATATATCGGACAGATACTCACTAGCTCCCTGGTTACTTCTCAACCTCTGGTGTTGATCTCTCTCAACGCTACGGATCCAATGTTGCTGTTAGCGGCGAACCAGTCAACGGCGACAGCTTTCCTAATAGTCGGCTCTATACGGTTGTTCGCGCCCGATTTGTTCCTCCATCAACTCGGATGGGAATTTGGCCCAGCAACAAAGAGTTACCTAAAGAATGAATTAGGACCACAAAGCGGGATACTCAGAAGTATCGCCGCTTTAGAGCGTTGGTTCCCGCGTGTCGGCTGGATAATGCTGTTCCTTATCCCCGGTTACCCGATGTGTTTATTGGCCGGCATTACCAGAATGAAAAGGTTGCCGTTCATACTCGTCAACTTGGCGGGGACTTTCTGCCGACTGTTGCTCATTTTTTGGGTAAGTTCCGTTTTCAACGGACCACTCGGCACGGTCATAAGGTTTATCGGCCGATATTCGTTGCCGTTTACACTCGCTATGTTTCTTCTAGTAGCGCTTCAAACTCGACGGCGTATGAATAACGGATCCAAATAGTAAGCCCAACTAAACATTATCGATCTGCTCCCAGGTAGGCATACTTGGCTGAGCACCAACACCCCTGACCGCCGCAGCTCCGGCACGTACGGCAATCAATGCTGCGGCAACAGCATCCTCAGTATCAACGTAGGCAACCGAAAACGCCCCTACAAACGCATCCCCAGCGCCGGTTGGATCAGCTACTTCAACTTTTGGGGCTTCGATGGTGGTGATATCCGAACCCACTTTCACCTCGCATCCTCGAGCTCCTAGCGTTGTGATAAGAACTGGCACCTGAACATCTCCTAACTGTTCAGCTTCGCGGCGATTCACTATCACTACGTCAGCAAGCGGCAGAACCGCCGGTACCACTTCATTGAAGGGCGCAGGATTAAACACCACTTTGGTTGATGCCGCAGCGGCCAGCACTGCTGCGGTTCTAGCCGCCTCGACACCCACCTCACCTTGTAGAAGTAACACATCCGCTCTCGATATTTCTGATGAGGCGAGCTCCACATTTGCGGAACCTAGTTCACCGTTAGTTCCAGCTATGACAACTATCGAGACGTCTTCCGGGTCGATAGTGATCAGCGCTGTTCCAGTTGATCCAGATCCCCGGTAAACATGTTTCCGATCGACACCTGCAGCGTCTAACTGAGAGACAAGATAGTCGCCTCGACTATCGGAGCCCACAGAGCCAACCATCGACACTTCAGCTCCTAGGCGAGCCGCTGCCACAGCTTGGTTTGCTCCTTTGCCTCCACCGTTTTCTTCGCACCTGTCACCATGCACAGTTTCGTCACCCTCAGGCCGTCTCGAAACCCACACGGTGATGTCATAATTGAGACTGCCGACAACTATTGCCCTGACCGTCAAAGTTCAGACCCCTAAAAATGTATCGAGGCCGACAGTTACTCCTGGGTGTTCTTCGATAACCCGGCAGGCAAGGGTGATTCCACCCATAAAAGATGATCGGTCCAAACTATCGTGACGCAGAGTTAAGGTTTCTCCGTCCGCACCTAACAGAACTTCTTGATGAGCGACGAGGCCCCTTAATCGGACAGAATGAACGGTTATCCCATCTTTCCCAACTGCGCCTCTAGCTCCAAGAAGATTTTCATGTTCGGTAGGATCAGGTCCCCAATCCCCTGAAGCCTCAGCCATCCGTTTCAGTGTCTCCATAGCCGTTCCAGATGGGGCATCAATTTTCTGATCATGATGCAACTCAATAATCTCTGCAGTCGGGAAGAAAGGCGCCGCCATTTCCGCAAACCTCATGAGAAGAACAGCTCCGATTGCGAAATTCGGCGCAACGAGACAGTTACTAGAAGCAAACCTTTTTCGATATAAAGAAATGTCTGTCTCAGTTAAGCCACTGGTCCCAACTACAGCGTGAACTCCGTTCTCCGCGCACCACTCAATATTTGCCCTTGCAGCGCTGGCCTTAGTGAAGTCGACCAAGACGTCAATGTCAGTTGAGTCGAGTTCTTCTATCGACGCCACGACGCCAACCGAGCCAGTTATGTCTTTCTGACCTTTTGCCGATGGGTCGATTGCGGCGACCAAATCTAATTCTTGATCGGCGACGACTGCTTCGCAGACCGCTGACCCCATACGGCCTGCCGAGCCTGTAACTGCTACCCGCATAAATTCGGTCCCTTCTAAAGGACCTAAAACTATGGCCCTGCCTCCATTGTGGAGGACAGGGCTCACAGTTGAGATGTCAATATTCAAATATGGCAGATTTCGGTACCTGCAATGAATTACCGACGATTACGTCGCCGGCGACGATTACGGCCATCATCCTTAGATTCGGGACCCATATCTCCATACAGATCTTTCGCAGTCTCAGAGAAATGTTCCTCAAATGAGACATACTCGCGAGCATTAGATGAATCATCTTCGTCACCTGAAGCTGCCTCTGTTGTCTCTTCATTCGACGATGAATCAGTTTCAGTATCTGATTCAGCAGCTACTTCAGGTGTTGATTCCGAAGCTTTGTCGTCCGCTGAGGACGCCGGCTCCCCAACCATCGATAGTGAGAGTTTCCCATTCGGATCAATGTCATCGACGAGGACCTGCACTGAATCCCCTACGTTGAGTACTTCTTCAACTTTATCGAGGCGCCGATTGCCGCCAAGCTTGCTGATGTGAAGCAATCCATCGGTGCCTGGCAAGATATTGACAAACGCCCCGAATTTAGTGATGTTGACAACGCGACCTTCATACTCGGCGCCAACATCAGCGGTAGGTGGGTTCACGATCAAACGAATTTGGCGCTCAGCCTCCACGACTTTGTCGCGATCGGGTGAGCCAATGCTGACTACCCCAACGGTTCCGTCGTCATCAACTGAAATATCTGCGCCAGTTTCTTCTTGAATGGTGTTAATTACTTTGCCTCTTGGCCCTATAACTTCGCCAATTTTGTCAATCGGGATTTCGAAGCTGACAATTTTCGGAGCATTACCGCCGACATCGGATCGTGGTTCTGAGATTGCCTCATTCATCACAGCGAGTATTTGCATTCGGGCTTCTCGCGCTTGCGAAAGAGCTTGAGCTAACACTTCAGCCGGTATGCCTTCAATTTTGGTATCCAGTTGGAGTGCAGTTATCGCGTCTTCTGTTCCCGCGATTTTAAAGTCCATATCACCGAAAGCATCTTCAGCTCCCAAGATATCGGTAAGCGTCACATACTTGCCTTCGGCGTGAACTAAGCCCATAGCTATGCCAGAAACATGGCTCCGAATCGGCACTCCGGCGTCCATCAGCGAGAGCGATGACGCACAGACCGAACCCATTGATGTCGAACCATTGGAAGACAAAACATCTGAGACCAATCTCAGGGTGTATGGGAATTTCTCCTTCGATGGAACAGCTGAAAGCAAAGCCCTTTCAGCTAGAGCGCCATGGCCGATTTCTCTACGCTTGGGGCCACGCATAAACCCAGCTTCTCCAGTGGAGAACGGCGGAAAGTTGTAGTGATGCATATATCTTTTGCGGTCATTTGGGTTGAGAGTATCGATTAGTTGTTCCATTCGACTCATGCCCAAAGTTGTGACGTTTAACACCTGTGTTTCGCCACGTTGGAATAAACCTGAGCCGTGTGCCGTTTCGCCTACATAAGCGACCTCAGCTGATAGTGGTCGAACCTCATTGGTCGCTCGACCATCAATGCGGAAGCCGTCCTCTACGATACGTCTACGAACAATTTCCTTCGAAACTGAACGGACAGCTGCACCTATTTGTTTGGCAGCGTCAGCAGTTTCAGAGAACTCTTCTTCAAGTTGGGTCCGTATCTCAGCAGTAACTTCATCTTGTCGAGCTTCTCGTTCTGCTTTGTCGCTAATTGCCATTACCTCGGTCAACTGCGGAGTTGCGACAGAACGAACCCTGTCTATGATTTCGTCACTGTAGTCAACGCTCTTAATCCATTGCAGTTCGTCAATTTCTCCGACCTGATTTCGCAATGCTTTTTGAAGCTCGATGACATCGTCGATCCATTGCTTCGAAGTTTCCAAGCCATCGGCCAGTACTTCTTCTGTGACCTTAGGGGCCCCATCGTCGTAATACTCAAAGGCACGTTCAGTACCGCCAGCCTCCACCATCATGATGGCAATATCGCCGTTCTCAAGTTGGCGACCAGCAACAACCATTTCAAACGTTGATGCCTCACCTTCTTGATATGTCGGGAACGGGATCCAAGTCCCTTCCGTGCTGTATGCAATACGAACGGCGGCTACAGGGCAATCGAACGGTATTCCACTTACCCAGAGTGCCGCGGATGCGCCGTTAAGCGCAATTACGTCGTACTGGTTTTCGCCGTCTATACCGAGAATCGTTCCAACGACATGTGTCTCGTGCCGGTATTCAGCTGGAAAATTAGGTCGCAGTGGCCGGTCAATTAGGCGACAGGCGAGAATGGCATCATCTGAAGCACGTCCCTCCCGGCGAAAGAAGGACCCAGGAATTCGTCCCGCTGCGTACATTCGTTCTTCAATATCTACTGTCAGTGGAAAGAAATCAGCGCCGTCACGAGGTTTACTCGATGCTGTCGCAGTTACTAAAACCTGCGTGGAACCTATTCTTGCTGTAACAGCTCCATTAGAAAGCCCGGCTAATTTGCCAGTCTCAAATGAAAGGGTTTTGTCGGTACCAGAAATCGGTCCCGATACGGAAATGGCATCAGCCATAGTTTTCTTCTACTCCTTCGGCGAGGCCTTCTCGCCATAATTTGCATTCAGTTGGTAGACGTCGATCACTCCGGATTAGGTGAGGGAGCGACGACAACCAATTAGTGCTTGATTGGGGGTCTTTGTGAGCTTCGATCGATAACGACATCAGCAGCCAGGGGCTACCGTCGTCGATCAGCGACGTAAACCGAGTTTTGCAATCAGCGCTCGGTAACGCTCAACATCATTATTGTCAAGATAGTTCAATAGTCGGCGACGGCGTCCTACGAGTTTCAATAATCCGCGCCTGCTGTGGTGGTCCTTCTGGTGGTCCTTCAAATGTTCGGTGAGATCGTTTATCCGATCGGTGAGAAGAGCTACCTGTACCTCTGGTGATCCTGTATCGGTATCGTGGTGCCGGTGCGCTTCCATGATGTCGGATTTTTCGGCCATATCTTCATGTCCTCGGGGTGTAACTTCGGGCCGCTCTGTGGTTGATGTTGCGGCTTTTGGCCGGCACGCTAACTACGCGCCAAAAAACACTCTAACAGCCAAGTTCCAACTTCATGCAGACATGCTCTCAGTCAGATAGGCACTTAGAAGCATCAGCCACATCTTTGGCAAGCTGTTCCTTTAAGGGCTCAATACCCTCAAATTTTCTTTCTCCGCGTAACCGCCGCACAAAACGGACTTTCGCTGATTCTCCGTACAAGTCACCTCGAAACCCAATCAAATGAGCTTCGATCAACGATTTATCCGCATCATCGTAAAAAGTGGGCCGCTTACCGATGTTGACTGCAGCGGGATATTCCTTTCCATCTTCACGAATGTACCAAGCCGCATAAACCCCGTCGGCAGGTACTTGCAAATCACTAGTTGTCGGAATATTGGCGGTAGGAAAGCCAATTGTTCGCCCCCTTCGGTCACCCGGAGTGACGACCCCCCTCACTTCGAAGGGTCTTCCCAAAAGTCGGTGTGCTTTCTCGACGTCACCGTCAGATAACGCAGCGCGAATTGAAGTCGATGAAATCACTTCTCCTTCACCGGTCAGGTGTTTGACCAAGGGAAGTCCCAGCACCTCGTACCCAAATTCTTCGCCGACTACACCGAGAGTTTCAACATTTCCACGACGGCCCTTTCCAAAATGGAAATCTGCACCGACAACAACTGCTCGAGCCTGAAGGCAATCGACAAGCACTTGCCGCGCAAAAACTTCTGCGGGAACCTCTGCTTGTTCTGGAGTGAATTCGACAACCAAGGTGTAATCCACACCAGTCTCAGCCAAAAGCTCCAGCTTGTGGTCTAGGTCACATAACAACAACGGGGCAGATTCGGGCCGAACGATAGTGGCGGGATGCCGGTCGAATGTGACGACAGCCGTAGCGCAACCACGTTCTGCTGCCAATCGGTGCATTTCAGAAACAATCGTTCGATGCCCCCGATGAACACCATCGTATTCTCCAACGGTTACTACGCTGCCTTGCTCAAGGGTTGGCGACCACGCCAGGTCGCGAATAATCTCCACAAGCTCAACTTACCGGGACAGTCGTCCGAGTGCGCCTTGCAAACGTCAATAGACCAAGCCTTATTTTCGGAACTGTCTACTCCGGTAGAACAACTCCTACAACCACCTGGCCATCTACTTTTTCATGCACTGCGATCAAGTTCGAAGACGAATCGGTCAAAGCCCAAGGCCCTACACCTTCTGTTCGTTCATTTACCAATCGGCCCCCGTTTCGCACCAGTGACATCTCCTGATCAGTTAGAACAACCCGATCTAGATCTCGAACAAGCTCTAAGACTGGTCGTAGAGTAGCTTCGCTAATTTTATCGCTTTCTTGAATACCAAAACCTCCGCTTTTTGTTCTACGCAGATTTCGTATGTGAGCTCCACCTTCAAGTGCAATTCCAAGATCAGCACCCAGAGTTCTTATGTACGTACCTGCTGAGCAATCAACAACGGCACGCCAGATCATCGGATCATCAGTCGGTCGAATATCGAATTTCCGTATCTGGACGCTACGAGCTTCACGATCTACCTCAATTCCTTCGCGAGCAAGTTCGTGCAATCTCCGACCTCCGATTCGACGTGCCGAAACCATCGGTGGAATTTGTTCAATTGTTCCGGTCAGCGCGCTAGCTGCTTCAACAACTTCAGTCGGCTCTGGCGACATCCTATGTTCGGCAACTACCTGACCTGAAGAGTCAAGGGTGTCAGTTTCGATACCGAGAACTATCTCAACTTCGTAAGTCTTGAACGAAGCTGTTGCGAAACGAAGCAGCCGAGTGGCCTTGCCTACCCCTACTACCAGCAGACCTGTGGCACCCGGGTCCAAGGTTCCGGCATGACCAATTCGGCGCTCCCCAAAACGTTTACGGAGTTGATCCACTACGTCGTGAGACGTTACGCCCGTTGGTTTATCGACGAGGACCATTCCATGAACGGTCGCTGGCTTACGTCCCATTAATTAATCAGTTTCAGTCTGCCGGCCCGAACTATCCATATTCAGTTTTTCCAGAATAGATTCAATTCGATCCGCTTCTTGGATCGATCTGTCCGGTTGAAAGTGAATAGCCGGGGTACGCCGCATTCTGGATTGACGAGCCAGAGATTGCTGCACCCTTTGCCTATGATTCTCAAGCGCTTCCGCTACTTCCCCGAGGTCATCCTCTTCAGGGCAGTAAAACCAAACCGTGGCATGAGCTAGCTCTCGATCTACATCTACACCGGTTAGGGATATCAAAAACAGGCGAGGATCGTCGATGCGTTCTAGCTCGCTCGCCACGATTTCACGAATTAACCCCGAAACACGGTCAGTTCGGTCAAAGTTTTGCCCCGTTCTTCCATGGCGACCCCGTTTTTTGTTCATAAGTCAGCCTCTCGAGTCAATCTGTTTTCGCTAGGCGACGGGGATCTCCCGCTCATCGTACGTTTCGATGACGTCGCCTTCTTTAAGGTCAGTAAAGTCAGATAGCCCTATGCCACATTCCATGCCAGCTGTAACTTGCTTGGCTGGGTCCTGGAAATGACGCAGCGAAGCTACTTCACCCTTCCAGATAATGACGCCTTCGCGCAGGAACCGAACCTTCGCCTTATCAGCAATAGTTCCGTTTTCGACGAAACACCCAGCGATAGGCCCGACACCAGATATTCGGAAAACCTGCCGCACCTGGGCTTCGCCTGTAACGATCTCTTCAAATTCCGGTTCAAGCATGCCCAACATGGCGTTCTCGATATCTTCGAGTAGCTGGTAAATAATTTCGTATAACCGGATTTCGACGTTCTCTTTCTCCGCTGCTTCGCGAGCTTTTCTGTCGGGCCGAACGTTGAAACCGAGAATCGTTGCGTTCGAAGCAACTGCTAGCTGGATGTCATTTTCGTTTACACCCCCGACGCCTCGACTTACAAAAGCAAGCTTGACATCGTCGCGTTCGAGTTTACGTAAGCTCTCAGTGACGGCTTCTAAAGAGCCATGAACATCAGCCTTCAGAACCAAATTCAATGTAGTTGCCTCACCTGCTTGAATCTGTTTGAAGATGTCCTCGAGTTTGGCTCCGCCGCCTCCAGAGCTGGATGCAGTGGCCATATTGACTTGGCGCTGCCAATGCTCACGAGTATCGGCAACACGGCTAGCTGTTTTTTCATCAGGTGCGACCGTAAACATATCGCCAGATCTGGGAACCTCTGAGAGACCTAATACTTCGACTGGGGATGAAGGCCCAGCTTCGGTGACAGCATTACCTCGATCATCGACCATCGCTCTCACTCGCCCCCAAGCTGCGCCAGCGACCATAGGGTCACCAACAGAGAGAGCGCCTTGCTGCACAAGGACCGTGGCTACCGGTCCTCGTCCTTTATCAAGATTGGCCTCAAGAACAGTTCCTATAGCGCGGCCGTCTGGGTTTGCTTGAAGCTCTTCCAGTTCAGCGACCAGAACAATTTGATCCAAAAGGTCGTCTATTCCTTCCTCTGTCATTGCAGACACAGGAACTGTTATGACGTCACCTCCATATGACTCCGGAATGAGATCTCTCTCAGCAAGCTGTGCCAGAACCCGGTTAGCGTCAGCGCCTTCACGGTCCATCTTGTTGATAGCTACAACAATCGGAACCTCAGCTGCTCGAGCATGGTCCATCGCTTCCAACGTCTGAGGCATAACTCCGTCATCTGCAGCTACAACCAAAATGACGATGTCAGTGGCCTGGGCTCCTCTAGCCCGCATACTCGTAAACGCAGCGTGGCCAGGGGTGTCAATAAAAGTCAGCGTCTGTCCGTTCCGCTCAACCTGATATGCGCCGATGTGTTGGGTTATGCCACCCGCCTCACCATCAGCGACGTTTGAAGAACGGATACGGTCCAACAACAGTGTTTTACCGTGGTCCACATGCCCCATGACGGTAACTACAGGTGGTCGCGGAGCTGTTCCCACCGCGTCAAGGTCGATATCTAGAACTTTGAGAATCTCTTCTTCTTGCTCCGCCCCCGGGTCAACAATTCGAATCTCAGCCCCTAATTCAGCAGCAAAGAGCTCCACCATGTCATCGCTAAGCGATTGGGTAGCAGTAACCATTTCTCCCTGTTGCAACAAGAACTTCACGACATCTGCCGCTGATCGATTAACTTTGCCAGCTACTTCTTGAGCCGTTGAACCTCTTTCGACGACAATCTCACCCTCGGGGACTGGGGCGTCAACCGGGGTGTAGGCGGCCATCTCTTGTGGCTGCAATTCTTCCTGCTGACGTCTCCGTCGCTTCTGCTTTCTTCCTCGTCGCTGTTGAGGTCCACCTCGAGGGCCTCCAGGTCGACCACCAGGCCGGCCACCGGGGCCGTCTGGGCCAACAGGTGGGCCACCCGGTCCACTCGCACCACCCGGGCGACCAGGTCCACGTGAACCAGCGGTTGAACGACCACCTGCTCGTGCACCACTAGGAGAGCCGACATTGTCTGCTCGTCGCGCTCGTGGTGGTCCTGGCGGAGGCGGGATTGCGCGACCAGAACCGGATTTCGGTGGAGCTCCCGGAGGTGGCGGAATCCGCTTCCCGCCTTCAGAACGCGGCGGAGCCGGCATCCTTGGTGGTGGCGCCGATGGTGCAGATCCAATATCCGGGCCAGCCTTCTCTTCCTCTCGACTGCTTTGCTCTTCTCGAGCGACGGGAGTCTCTTCAGTTTTCGGTACTGGACGACTCGCAGGCTCTTTAGGAATCAGACGGGCGGGTTCTTGTCCGCTTGAGGTCACGAGCGGACGAGCCGGCGGTCTTGACGTTGGTGGAGTCGGCTTCGCCGCAGGTTTGTCTATTCCCTGCGGTTCTGAAATCTCTTCTTGAGGCGGAATAGGAGCTTGCGCTGCGGGTGCCTTCTTTGCGGGTGCTTTCTTAGCTGCCGCCTTCTTCTTTGC
>CEVU01034108.1_pt1 | contig 31030 bp, 26 predicted proteins | sample 427081 | NCBI WGS metagenome assembly CEVU01 (sample SAMEA2623868, study PRJEB7988) | marine metagenome | biome: marine biome (ENVO:00000447); feature: deep chlorophyll maximum layer (ENVO:xxxxxxxx); material: "saline water (ENVO:00002010), including plankton (ENVO:xxxxxxxx)" | depth 80 m | reverse complement strand
GGAAGGTGAAGCGTAAGGCTAAATTGTGTGGTTTTGAATTCTACTTCTTTATAGGCACCGTGATTTAATACTGATTTTACTTTTCCTGTAAACTTTGGAAGGTTGTTTGTTGAGTCATTTATGACCTGCAACTGGTGAGGTCGAACAGGAACAACTTTTTCATTACTTTCTTTTTCCGTAAATGAATATGGGGCATTGGGTATTAGTTCGATTGGTATAAAGTTTGTTTTACCAAACAAACGAGCAACATTTTTATTAATTGGATTTCTATAAATTTCATCCGATGTGCCAATTTGTTCAGCTTCACCTTTGTGAATAACGACCATACGATCGGCCATTGCTGTTGCATCTTCAATATCATGTGAAACAAAAACTACTGTTGTTTTAGATTTGCTAAATAGTTTAAGCAATTCGGTTCTGACAGATTCCTTTAATTCCGGATCTAGGTGGCTGAGCGGTTCGTCGAGAAGAAGAAGTAAGGGGCGAGTTGCTAGTGCACGCACCAAGGCGACACGTTGTTGCTGGCCGCCAGAAAGTTCATGCGGAAATCGTTGTTCTAATCCGGTAATTCCAGTTATATCAATCAGTTCATTTACCCAAGATGGGTCGTCCGTTGCACCTTTGCCAAATATGATATTTTGTCGGACTGTTTTGTTTGGAAAGAGAGCGTATTCTTGAAAAACAAGACCACAGTTTCTTTTCTCTGGAGCAACAAATACGGTTGAGCTATTTAGGATATTGTTATTAAGAATAACCTCGCCACAGTCTGGAGCCTCGAGTCCAGCTATAATTCGTAAAAGAGTTGTTTTGCCACTTCCACTACCACCTATGAGAGCAACGACTTCACCGCTTTGGCAGCTGAAACTGAGATTATTTACAGCCGGGGGTTCGTTATAATTATAGGACTTTGTAACGTTTTGAAGGGTAAGCACGTTCATTTTTCAGTATTTCGTATTTGAAGGTTTAGCCATATCAAAGGTAAAAGGCTGACCAGAATTATGCAAAGTGCTGGCACTGATGATTCAGGTATTTGTGCTTGTTGTGCAAGGTCGAATGTTTTTGTTGAGAGTGTCTCAAAATTAAAAGGTCGGAGTATTAATGTCAGCGGTAATTCTTTCATAGTATCGACAAAAACAAATAGTCCGGCCGTTACCAACGCGTTACGTAACAGTGGAATATTAATATTAGTTAATGATTGTATTGCTGTTACCCCTAGTGACCTTGATGCATTGTTGATTTGCTCACAATTGCGTTCCATACCCGAATCGATTGGCTGCCAGGCGACTGCTAAAAACCTTACTATATATGCTAAAACTAGCATTGAAAGGGACCCTGTCATAATCCAGCCAGTTGCTTGGTTAACTTGCTTTGCTAAGAGTAAGATTCCAATAGCGATTACTGCTCCAGGGACTGCATAACCAAGGATCGCTAAACGATTTGTTGCGTTGATTGTTCGGCTTCCAAAATAACGGGTGGTAAAGGTTAAAAAAACCGCAAGCATAACTGTTATAAAGCTTGCAGCTGCTGCTATTGCGATACTGTTGAAAGTAAGTATTATGAAGGTTGAATCAAAAACATTTTCTATAGTCTGACTAGCCCAATAGACCAAGCGAGAGAGAGGCAAGATAAAGCCTATTACAAGCGGAAATAGGCAGCATATAATTGCTAAAAAGGATTTTTTTTGGTTAAGCTCATAGGGTTTAAAAGACTGATCAGATTGGCTGTTATTATGAAATTTAGCTCCAAAACGAAGCCATTTTTCTAGTACTAGCAAAAATAGGATTAATACCATTAGGCAGGCAGCTAGGCGTAATGCACCTGGGAGGTCACCTATTGACAGCCAGGTTCGGAAAATACCAGTGGTAAATGTCGGAATGTTAAAGTGTTTTACAGCACCGTAGTCATTGAGTGTTTCCATGATGACGAGAGAAACTCCTCCGACGATAGCCGGTCGGGCTAAAGGAAGCGCAGTCCGCCAAAACGTGGAGTGAGGCCCATGGCCAAGAGTTCGAGCTGCCTCTATAAATTGGTTGCTTTGCTGAGTGAATGCCGCACGTGCCACAAGATAGACGTATGGGTAAAGGACAGAAGCTAGCACAATAATTGTCATAGGATACACAATTACATCACTCATCAATATCATTACTTCAGTGCTAATATTTAACCGTATCCAGATTAGTAACGGATTTAGTTTGTCAAGCAGGTCGAAGTAGGAATAGGCAGCAATATAGGTTGGAATTGCAAGTGGTAGGATCAGAGCCCACTCAAAAAATTTGCGACCAGGAAATTTGCAGCAAGCTACTAGCCATGCGGACGACACACCAAGAAGAATGGATAGAGTGGCTGTTCCAAATACGAGGATTAATGAGCCCTTTATGTATTGTCCAAGAACAGTATCACGTATATGTCTCCAGCTTTCAGCCGGTATGGTAAGGTGCAAAATAACTTCTGCCATGGGCAGAAATAAAACAAGACCTATAACCAAGGCTGAAATTGTCCAAGCATTGAGCTTAAAATGAAACTCATGCTTTATGCAGAGTAACCAGTGCTTCGCAATTTTGATTAAATATTGAGCCAATCCGTTGGAAGCTTACTCCCAACCGGCGAGATCGAACAGCTTCACTGCTTCAGCATTGTTAGCGCCTAATATGGAGAGATTAACGTTATCTGCTTTAAAATTACCCCAGCTTTTGAGCAATTCAGATTGGTTGTTGCTTATTTTCACTGGATACTCGTAGTTAACATTTCCAAAAGTTTCCTGTGACTTCGCGCTTGTAAGAAACTCTAGAAATTGGATCGCTTCTTTTTTATTTTTTGCACTGGCTGTAACTCCTCCCCCACTAACGTTAATGTGTGCGCCGCGATTTTTTTGGTTTGGAAAAAAGACACCGACTTTATTAGTTACCTCTCGATCGGCCGCTACGGAAGAATTTGCAAGAATTCCCAGGTAATAGGTATTCATGATGGCTACATCGGCAAGTCCAGCAGCAACAGCACGTGCTTGATCTCGATCACTACCCCGCGGAGCACGAGCCATGTTCTTTCGAACGGCTTTAGCCCAAGCTAGGGCTTTATCTTTTCCATTTGCAGCTATTATAGAAGCGAGCAGTGATTGGTTGTAAATATTGCTTGATGATCTAGCAACAACTCGGCCTTTCCATTCCGGTTTAGCCAAAGCCTCATAAGTGGATAGCTCGCTTGGTTTAACACGATCTTTTGAATAGACTATTACTCGTGATCGTACGGTCATTCCATACCAGTTTCCTTCTGGATCACGCATAGACTTAGGAACATTGCTTAATAGCGTTTTGGACTTCACTGGCTGAAGTACGCCTGCAGCTTTAGCCCGATGCAATCGTCCGGCATCAACTGTAAGAAGTACGTCTGCTGGTGAATTTTTACCTTCAGTGACTAAACGTTGTATCAACTGATCGGCACTACCTTTAACGACATTTACTTTGATATTCGTTTTTTCTGAGAACTGTTTAAAGAGAATGGCATCAGAATCATAATGGCGATGAGAGTACACGTTCAGTTCAGAAGCAGAGACATAAACACAAAGCAAAAAACTGAGACTAAGAGATAATTTTAAAAAGGATTTCATACTCATCCGCATGGGCGGGAGAAAAAGATGAGACAGAGTCTCAACAGTGTCAAGCTTCGGATATTACACATTTTTTAATATATATTCGTGCTTGCTAAATTACTGTTACAGAGAAGACCTAAGTAATAAATTTTGTTGTTTCTAAAATTTATATATTATTAATTAACGTTCATCATTAGAAATATTGCGGCATGCATCTGCGATAATTTCGAGGTTTGATAGAAATTTTTCCCGATCACTTTCAGGTAGTTTATCAAGCACCTGACCTTGTAATTCGATTGCTTCTTGTCTAATAGCTTCATACTTATTCTTAGCTGACGGCAACAGTTCTACTCGGTTTGCTCGTCGATCTTTTTCATGCGGTCGTCGTTTTATTAATCCATTACTCTCCATTCTTTCGAGTAACGATGCGATTGTATTTGGATCACTGCTTATTGCATCAGCAAGTCCTTTTTGAGTTAAGCCTTCCGGTTCGGATTCGAGGAGTGTTCGGATGACTGTAAATTGGTCTGGCGTCAGCTTCATTCGAGCGATTCGACGACGAAATGCCTGATTCAAGCCATACCAAGCATGTCGCAAAAGAATCGGTAGTCGTCTTCTTGCAGGAGCATCCAGTGGTATCTCTGTATCTTTAATCTCGTTTTGAAATGAGTCCATCCGTCAGTATGCTGCCATGCATCTCATGATGGTACAAAAATTATTTACTTTTTACAGACCGATTAGCAATGGTCAGAGCACTTAGTATAATTATCGCTCCAATCATTTGTTTGCCAACCATTGCTTGGCTCAGCAATAACCAACCAAGTGCTGCTGCGAAGACTGGTTGTAAAAGTAAATTAAGTGAAGTTAAAGAAGCCGGCAGATGTCCAAATGCATATGCGATTAAACTCTGGCCTGCAAAATGACTTATTAACGCCAGGCCAATAAGAATAGCCCAACCATTTAATTGTGGTGATATCATTGATTCCCCACTAATCATTGCAGCAAAAAACATTATCGGAACTGCGAATAATCCGCTCCATGCCATGATTTGTTGAGGAGGGCAAGTTTCTCTAAGTTTTTTAACTGTTAACATGTATGAGCCATATGAGATAGCGGTTAGCAGAGAGAGTAAGTCTCCTAAAAGTTGTTCAGGCTTAAGTTGAAAACTTGTGCGCATTAAAATTGTAGCCCCAATTATCGCAATTCCAAGTGCTATAAAAAAACGGATATGAATTTTTTCGCCAAATAGATGTCCGGCCCAAAGAGTGACCCACAGTGGCGCGAAGTTGGCTAGTAGAGTAGCATTTGCGATAGATGTATATTTTATCGACCAATGCCATGAAACTAGATCAATAGCGAAGAAAAACCCGGATAAAGCCAAAAGCCCGATTGGGCGTTTTTGAGATTTGGATAAAGAGTCCAATTTTGATGGAGTTATCCAAAGTACTAACCACATTAATGGCAGAGCAAATAAAATACGGTAAAACCCAATAGAAGCAGGTCCAAATCCACCATACTCAGGTTTCAGGGCGAAAGCTGCGAAAACAGGTGCGAAGCCAATCGCAAAAGCTCCAAATGCTAGAGCTAACATTGCACTCTGCCGAGAATTCACTGAAAGAGATTATATTTAAAAGAACAATTTTGTGCGAGATTTGCCGGCTCGCGGTTACTTGGCGAGCAATGTAGATTCTGTGGACGAGATGTTTTGTCGTTGGTGCATAATATTTTTAATGGTCGGATTAGTAGTTTTGACAAACCAAGGGTGTACTCAAAACAGATTCGAATCAATTAAGCTTCATACATATGATCCAAGTCTTAAAATTAATTTGGATAGTAAAACAATAAATGCTTGTTTGGTTTGCCACACTGCAAAGGAAATGCAGAGGGGGCCCGTGTTGGACGGATTTCCTGATTGGTATCTAAAAAATCAGTTAAAAAAATTTCAATTGGGTTATAGAGGTAAGAATCCAAATAATCGAGCTGAGTATTTAATGGGGGGTGCAATAAAAAATATTAAGACAGACGTAGAGCTAGAAGTATTGGCAGACTATTTTTCCAAGCAGACACCCAAACCTTCAATTAGGGTAATTCGAGGTAACATAGAGTTTGGTAAGATTTTATATGCTGCTAGATGCGCTTCTTGTCATGGCTCGGAAGGTAAAGGTAATCGTCAAATTAATTCGCCTCCTTTAAATATTCAAGAGGACTGGTTTCTTATGGATCAGCTAAGCAAGTATATTAGTGGTCAACGTGGCCTTCATCCTGAAGATACAGATGGTATAATAATGAAGAATTCAACTATAGATTTATCCCTTAATGATATGCGAAATATTGTTGCATATATCTCGAATAACTTGACGGTTTTGCCTCTTTTGCAAAAAGTTGGTCCTTCAAAAAATTAATTTATGGCAAGTTTAAAACTCAATAATCTCTGCAAAGTTTTTAAAACTGACCGTAAAGCTGAAGTGACTGCGTTAGCCGGTATTAATTTGGAAGTTCCAGATGGAGAATTAATGGCTTTGGTCGGTCCATCTGGTTGCGGAAAGTCAACATTACTTCGATTAATAGCTGGTTTAGATCATCCCTCAAATGGTTCTATTAGTTTGGGAAACAAAGAGGTTAACAATATTAAGCCTCAGGATAGAGATGTGGCAATGGTCTTTCAGAACTACGCTCTCTTTCCTCATTTGACTGTTGAGCAGAACATTATTTTTAGTTTGAAATTCCGTAAAATCTCTAAATCAGAAATGCAGTCGAGAGTTGACGATGCGGCTGATTTATTGGGAATAACTGATTTTCTTCAACGCAAACCTGCTGAATTGTCTGGGGGGCAGCGTCAACGGGTTGCGCTGGGACGTGCCATGGTTTGTAAACCTAAAATATTTCTTTTGGATGAACCACTGTCAAATCTTGATGCTCGTATGCGAGCTGAGATGCGAGCTGAGATTGCTAAGCTTCATAACCGTCTTAGAACGACTATGATTTTCGTAACTCATGATCAGACTGAAGCTATGACTCTCGGCCAAAGGATCTGTGTGATTAATAAGGGTAAAGTTATGCAGGTTGGTGCACCTTTAGACTTATATCAAAGACCAGTACATAAGTTTGTTGGTGATTTTATTGGAACGCCCGGAATGAATTTTATAAAGGGTAGGTTAGATGTGCTTGATGGTAGTAATGTTTTTATTGAGGATACTAAAGATGGTGATGGTGCTAGTCTTCATTTGCCTGAAATTTTTTCTAAGGCAGTAGCCAAATATAACGGCATAAAAGTTTTATTAGGCATTAGATCTGAGCATTTAAAATTGATCGAAAAAGGGATAGGTTTTAAAGTTACATTGGATACAGTAGAAACTCTTGGGCATGAATCTCTATTGCATATTCGTACAGCTGCAAACAAGATGATTGTTCGATCTTCAGGAAATGATCAGTCAAATTTTAATGGAAAAATACTAGAAATTAATTGGAGCAACGTCATTTGGTTTGATTACAACTCTGGTCTAGCATTGATTTAATGGATCAAAGGCTAAAAAGATTCCTAATCTCTGCTGTGCTGATATTTTTACTGGCACTTGTATTTTTATGGGGCATCCATTGGATGGGACATTCAATCGAATACAAATTAGAATAGACTTTATCTTGGCCAAAGTGGCATATCTTTGCCGTTAATTTCAATTTCTACATCTACTCTCCGATTTTGAATAAATTCTCGAATCGAATCGAATCGAACGGATCTCCATTGGTAGTCGCTGATATGAGGAGACAGCATAGCTTCAATTCGTTGTGTTTCAGCCAATAGTTTTTCTTCGTTCCAGTATTTATCCATAAGTCCTCTCATTGTTGAGGCGTATTTTTTTCGTACAGAGGGGATTTGATATAGCTTTTGGGCTACAAGTCCTTGTAATCGAACTGAGCGTGGTGAACGTCGGTCTACACGTAGTCGACTAAATTTTTCGAAAAGGCAGTCTGCACCCCATGGCATAAAGTGAAATTTGTTTGTTTCGGGATTAAGATAGATGAAGTAGTTATTACGATTTCCAGAGTAGCCATCCCAAAAGCTTAGAAGTCCTTCTAATGCCCAGAATTTATAAAATGCTTCTTCATCAATTAATTTCCATATGGCAGTTTGATAGTCATTTTCGTTTGTTTGAAGTTCTGCAACCTGTAGAAAATCCGTACTGCTAGGGCTGATATTCATTCCGTGAATAGCTAGTAAATTTTTACCAACTCGAAATTTATCGCGATATTTATTTATGTTGAAGGCTGCGAATGTTGCGTTCGCTCCATCGTCTCCGCTTCCTGTAGCCATAGAGTTCCATTGTGGGTTTGGAGGAGAATTATACCTAACAACCTCATTTCCGTTGATGTATGCAACAAACCCATCGTCACACTTCATTCTAAGTAATAAATTTTTTGTCTTTTTAATTTCATCCAGATTTTTTATTTCAAAAGGGAACCTAAGATAAAGTGAAGTGGCCTTATGGTGCATCTGGTCAATGAAATTAAAGTTTGGAGATATTAGTTTTTCAAAACCTTTGCCAGCTTCATATCCAGCACCATTGTTACCTATTTTCCAAGAGAGGTCATCAAACTCCATTTTGAACCAATCTTTATCGTGTTTTTCGCTAGTTGGTATCCATGCGCGTCCTGAGGCGAAGGCTCCAAAAAAGGATTTACCACTTCCTCCTTGCAACGCATTAGTTACTTTAACTATATGCTCACGCCCTTTTTTATTGTCACCAGTTTTTCGTTCAAAACTACCTTCCCATTCTGGGTAAAAATCGACTACTGTACCCTCGAATAGGGTACCTTTGTCGTTGCCGAATTCACGTTTCAATAGTGGCTCTCGAACAGTTTCAACATGAGAATATACTCCAAGGTTGCGTCCATTGATTGTGATTTTCGCATATGCGCAACGCGAGCCCGGGGATCCGGCTTCGTCCCAAATTTTGTAGCCTATAAATTGACTCATGAGACTTCTATCCTGACGGTTATTATTGAAAGTCAGGTTTTTTAACCCGCCAATATTTTGATTTTTTTCTGAATAATCGAGCTTCACTTTCAGAGAGGGGCGTTCGGTGTCTTGTGAGCCTAAGAATCCTTTTTTCCTAATTCCAATATTTTTATAGGTTATGCCTTCGATTGTTACATCAGCTTTAGCATAAGAGTATGGTGATGGTGGTGGTTCAAACTTTCGGCTTGGAGGTAAAGCGTTTTCACGTGTTCGTTTTTGGAATCGAATTTTATCCCAGTTTTCATCCGATATTGTAATATCGACCTCAATCAAACGGTTTTCAGGGAATAAATCATCCAGTTTTAATTCATTTGCATAGCTACAGTACTCCAAGATGACTAAAGCCAGCCAAACTATAATAATTTTAAATTTTACGATCATAAATCTTAATCTATTTTTTGTTAAATGAATTTAATCTTCACTTTTGTGATGTGCGTTTTATCAATTTGAATAAAAATATTATTATGTGTGAATTTTTAAAATAATAGTAAAAAGAGAACTTTGATTATGGTTTTTTTGATTTTATTTAAAATGAAGCAAAACTAATATTGAGTCTTCTATGGCATTGACTCTATCGTTACTTCGGGAGATTTTTCCCGTCGCATTTTATCTTATGAAAATCAATAAAGCATTTGGAGGATTGATGATCTTGGGTTTTGTTTTTATGGGCTCGCTGCAGGCCAAACCGCTTGATATTTGGATTAGTTCCTTTCAGGACCAACTATACTATGAAAACATGGTCAAACTATACAAGGCCACTGTTGATAAGGATTTTGAAGCCAAGGTTCAGGCTTTTGGCTTTCGCGAAATGCCAGAAAAATTAGCTGTTTCTGTTAAGACAGGTATTAATCCTCCAGATGTTGTGCAACTTGACGAAGTTCTTTTTGGTGCGTTTTTAGCTGGAGATGTCCCGTTTTTGGATCTGAGTGATAGAATTAAAAAGGCTAAACTTAATCAAGACATAGCAAAAAGTCGTCAGAATCTTTTTGCTTACAAGGGTAAAACTTATGGGTTACCGCAGTCGCTAAGTGCTATGGTGCTTTATTATCGTTCAGATCTTCTAAAGGAGTTAAATATTGATCCTATTAGTCTAACGACTTGGGATAAATTCGTTTCGATTGGTGAAAAGGTCGTTAAAGATCATAGTAAAGCCATGATTGCCCTTGATCCTACATACTTTGGTATTCTACTTCGTCAACGTGATAGTGATCTTTTTGGTAAAGATGGTTCTGTTTATCCTGACAGAGAGGCCGCCATTGAGATTCTCGCTTGGCTGCAAAACCTTAAAAAGTCTGGTGTTGGAATGGTGCCCGAGCGTGCTTCTATCTTTGACCCACTTTTTTTTAATAGTGCAGTTCAATTTGGAGAAGTACTTACTGTGGTAGGAGCTGACTGGTATGGCTTAGACATGCTTCAGCAGTTTACGCCAGACCTTAAAGGCAAATGGGGAGCGATGCCTTTACCAGCTTGGAAGTTGCCAAATGGAAAACTTAGTCGTCGCACCTCCACTTTTGCTGGTCAGGGATTGATGATTAACAAGGGAAGTAAACATCCAGACGAAGCTTGGGAATTCATCAAATTTGTTATTACTGATAAAGAGTCGAATGCTAGACGCTTTCTTGATGGGAATAGTTTTCCAGCATACATGCCAGCGTGGAAGGACGAGCGTTTATTACAGCCTAATGAGTTTTTTAGTAATCAAAGATTTGGGGAGTTACTTGTAAAACTCTCAAATGAAGTTCCTGAAGTAGTGGGCCATCCAAACCGAGCTAAGGCTATTTTTCTTTTTCAGGAGACTTTTTTTAATTCTCTAATATATGGAGAGTTAAAGCCTGCAGAAGTGATTGATAAAATGAAAAATATGCTAGAGGCAGCTGAGCCTGGCTTTTGAATTTTTTAAAAAATAAAGATGGAAACAAGAACCCAGCCTGAACATAAGGCCTCAGGCGGTGTGGGTTGGGTTCCATTTATATTTTTGTTTCCGTTTCTTTTGTTCCTAGTTCTCTTCTGGTTAACACCATTAATTAGTGGAGTAAAGATGAGCCTAGAATCTAATGGTCTAGGAGCTGTAGAGTTTGTAGGATTTGAACATTATTATGCTTTAGCCAATGACGAACGTTATTTTAAATCTATTCGAAATAGTTTTATATATACAATAGCTTCAGTTTTTTTAATCTTACCATTGTCACTATGGTTGGCTCACTTACTTCAATCGACCTTTCGGCAGTTACGTCCATTATTAACTTTTGGATTGCTGCTACCTGCATTGACGCCACCTGCAGTACTCGCGACGCTTTTTCTTATGGTGTTTCATGGAAGAGAAGGATTATTGAATCAACTCTTCATTCTTCCTCTTGGCCTAAATTCTATCAACTGGCTTAAGGATCCTGATTTTATTCTCATTGGACTAGTCCTTCAAACTGTTTGGCGATGGACAGGGTTTATGACATTTTTTATTATGGCTGGAATGGAGGGTATTCCAAAGACTTATTACGAGGTGGCAAAGCTAGTGACAAGTAGTCGATGGAATCATTTTAGGTATGTCACATTTCCTCAGTTAAGATCGGTTTTAGTATTCGTTTCTATTTATTTAATAGTCGATGGTTTTTCATTGTTTTCTGGTGCTTTTGTCCTGCTCGGAGGTTCTGGAGGCACTGCTGATGCTGGATTACTGACAATCTCTTATATATTTCAAAAAACACGATTTTTTGAGTATGGGTCTGCTGCTGCAATAAGTATAAGCCTTTTGCCAATAATGCTATTTGCTCTTTTTGCCTTTATATTTTTAAGAAGGAGACATTAATGAAAAATAGTTATTTTGTGCATTCTAGTTTCCTTCGGTCTAGCTTTTCAGCGTTACTCTTAGCACCATTTTTGTTGGCGGTATTGTATCCATTTTTGTGGATGGTATTGGGAATATTTAAGACCAACCATGAGTTTTTTCAGCCGTTGCGAATTTGGCCAATGTCGCCATTTAACGCAGAATACTGGCGAGTGCTTGCTGATACCTTTTTACCAAATGAATTTAGTATTGGGAATATTCAAGATCTTGTTTTCGGCAAATGGGTTCCCTTTAGGGATGTGTTTATGAATTCAATAGTCTCTTCGTTTGGTCAAGCCCTAGGTGCTGTAGTACTATCAGCTATGACTGGATATGCCTTTGCTACCCTTAAATTTTTCGGAAAGAATGTATTCTTTGTTATTGTATTAGCGATTATTTTGGTTCCAAGGCAACTTTTTGCTGTGCCTCTTTTTTCATGGCTGAATACGCTTGGATTCAATGACTCTATATTTGGTGTAATTTTTCCAGGAGTTATCACTGGTCTGGGTGTTATTTATTTTACTCAGATTTTCCGAAAAATTCCTGTGGAATATATTCAGGTTGCCCGCATTTGTGGGGCGTCAGAATTTAGAATTTTTATAACATTGTTATCACTTATTTGGCCGGCACTTTTAAGCTATGCAATGATTCATTTTGTTCTTGCGTGGCATGAACACCTAATTCCAATGCTAGTTTTGACCACTGATAGTCAGCAAACGCTTCCACTAGCTTTAGCTAAGTTATATGATGTAAGCCAACGCACTCCTCAAGGAGTCCAGATGGCTGCTTCAACCTTTTCCCTTATTCCTACAGCCTTACTTTTTGCATTATGCCATAGGAAATTTAAATCCTCTCTTTCCGAGATGCTGGTTCATTAGTATTCTTATTTTTAGTAAGCTTTTTAACTTCAGTAGACGGTATTTACATATATGTGCTTAGTTTTAAATCGCCCTACACTAATTGGTGTATTAATTTTTTGGAGTGGCAACAGTTAAGCCTTTTACTGCTCTCGTGCCCGATTCCATTCGGGCTTCTGAAATTTGTGAACTACCGTACGATGTGATGTCTACAAATGAAGCTAGACAAATGGCTGAAGGCCGGCCGTTGAGTTTTTTGCATGTTAGTCGCCCTGAAATCGATTTGCCTCTAGGCATCAATATCACTGACCCCCTTGTATATTCCAAAGCACGACAAAATTTAGATCATCTAATTGCTGAAAGAGCTCTCAAAAGAGATGAGCAAGCAAACTATTATCTCTACCGGCAAATAATGGGTAGCCATACTCAGCTTGGTCTTGTTGCTGTAGCCAGTTGTGCTGAATATGATGACAATACGATTCGAAAACATGAATTCACCAGGCCGGATAAAGAGAACGATCGAGTTTCTCATCTCGAAGCTTTGGACGCTCAGACTGGCCCGGTTTTTTTAACTTATTCGGCTGATAAGGAATTAGATAATCTTTTTAATCGTGTTACTGAAGGTAATCCGAACGTTGATTTTACTGCAACTGACGGAGTGCAGCATACATCTTGGACAGTCACCTCCAGTGAGGATACTACATTTATTGAGGAAAAATTTAGTGGTATTCAAAATCTTTATATTGCAGATGGACATCATCGTAGTGCTGCCGCTTCGCGAGTAAATCAAAGCCGGTCTGGATCGGGAAACAGCGGATCATTTTTAACTGTTATTTTTCCTCATGACCAAATGCAGATTCTTCCTTATAACCGAGTTGTTCGAGACTTAAATGGCCTAAGTATAGAAGAAGTCCATAACTCTCTTGGCAAAGTATTTGAAATCAAATTGAACGGTCGTTCTGAGCCATTAAACAAACATGAAATTTGTTTATATATTAATGGTCAATGGAAAACGTTGAGACCGAAATCAAGCATAATTGATTCTAGCGATCCGATTAAGCAGCTTGATGTAAGTATCTTACAAGATCACATCTTAGCTCCGATTTTTGGCATTGAAGATCCACGCGTTAGTAAGCGAATTGCTTTTGTAGGTGGTATTAGAGGTGTTATGGAGTTAGAGAAACAAGTTGATAGTGAAGAATTTTCATGTGCATTTTCATTATTCCCCACGAGTATTAAAGACTTGATGAGTATTGCAGATGGAGGAGGAATAATGCCCCCTAAGAGTACTTGGTTCGAACCTAAGTTACGCGATGGTATGTTTAGCCATCAAATCCTCTAAATTAGAAGCATTTTTTCCCATTCTGAAAATATTTAAAACAAAAAAAGGGCAGCGTATAACGCTGCCCTTAGTGGAAAAAAATTAATGTAAATTATTCGCCAGCTTCGGCGCCTTCTTCTTTATTAGCATCGATAACTTCGTCACGCTTATTTTTGAATTCCTCGCGAATATCCTTAATGCGCTCACGAACTTCTTCTCTATTGCCTTTCATATTTTCGAACCAGTCTTTACGAAGGTTCTTCATTTGCTCTCGCAACCCTTCTTTATCTTCGTCGGAAGCATCCTTGAGTTGTTTGTGGAGATCTTTAACCTGACTGTGATGTTCTTTGGCAGCCGCGTTGAAAGAATCTCTGAGTTCTTTTACCTTTTCATCGTCGCGAACCAATTTTCCGAATGCTCTTCCTTTTTGAAGAACTTTTTGGCCCTTTCTTTTGGCATCCTTGTGATTCTTTTTACGCTTATCAAAAGCAGCCTTTAGACGTTCTTTGATTTTTTCCCGATCGATTTCTGGTCGTTCTTTACCTTCCTTGGCGTCTTCCTTGTTTTTAGATAAATCCGGCTTTTCTGGCTTAGGTTTTGGCTTAGCCATTGCGTATTCAGGTGCTACAAAAGCAGCAGCTAAAGCGCTTACTATCAATAGTGTTTTAATTTTCATGTGGATTTTGAATTTGTTTTAAAATTTTGCGACATTAATCGCACTTTTCAAAATAAACCTATTGCAAGTTTTGTGCCATAACAATGAATAAATTATAAGTTATTGATTATAAATGAGTTATATGATGTTTAGCTTCAAATTTCATCATGCTTTTGTGCTTCATTGGGTAAAATTTCCCAAAAAATATTTTCAATGTGGTAATTATTACCAAATACGTCAGCTTGGCCAAAGCTCATTAAATTCTTAGAGTTTTTGTTTCTATGAGGTATTTATTATTTAAATATTTAAACTCATTCATCAAAATAAAATGGATTAGTGTTTTTTTACTAACTTCCTTTTGCCAAGGAGCTTGGCCTTCTAATCCTAATATTATTTTTATTCTTGCTGATGACATGGGTTATGGGGACGTACAGTCAATTAACACTAGTTCAAAGGTGCCTACTCCAAATTTAAATCTCTTGGCTAGTCAAGGAATGACTTTTATCGATGCGCATTCACCATCTTCTGTTTGTACACCTACAAGATATGCAACACTTACAGGGCGCTACTCTTGGCGATCAAAACTTAAAAAAGGTGTTTTGAATGGTTATAGTTCCCCATTATTAGAGAAGGGGCGTGAGACTGTAGCAAGTATGTTGCGTTCGAACGGTTACTATACGAGTATTGTCGGGAAATGGCATTTGGGATTAGAGTTTCAAAAAACTCCCGAGGGAAAAATCAATTATGAAAAAACAATTAACAATGGCCCAAATCAGCATGGTTTTGATTTTTCATATATTATCCCCGCGTCACTGGATTTTCCTCCATATATTTATATAAGAGACGGTAATATAACTGAACTTCCAGTCGTTCAGCAGCAATCCGCTGGGTTTCCTGGGTTTTTACGCAGTGGCCCACGTCAGCCTGGATTAAAAATAAATGATTGTCTCGACGATCTTACATCGGAAGCAAATCGGGTTATTCGAGAAGGTACAATAAATGACCAGCCGTTTTTTCTTTATTTCCCTTTGACGGCTCCTCATAAGCCAGTTCAGCCTCATCCTCGCTTTATTGGGAAATCAAAACTTGGTTTATACGGAGATTTTGTAATGCAGGTTGACTGGACTGTTGGCCAAGTCATGCATTCTATCAAGACTGCAGGTATAGAAAAAAACACACTCTTAATTTTTACGAGCGACAACGGATCTTTTATGTATCGTAACGATAAAAATGACAACGAAGATCATATTAATGATCCCAAAATTCAGCGATACAATAAAGAGAATCATTCTGCTAATGGGGTCCTTAGAGGGACTAAAGCAGATATTTGGGAGGCTGGGCATCGAGTGCCTTTTTTTGCTCGTTGGCCTGAAGTAATAAAGCCGGGTTCTATTTGCACCAAAACAACGGCTCATGTTGATTTGTTTGCCACATGTAGTGAGATCGTTGGAAGCAAACTTTCGGAAAATATGGCAGAAGATAGCTTTAGTTGGCTTCCACTCTTCAAAGGTAAAGAATGGGAAATTCCTAGAGAACCTGTAATCAATCATAGTGCCAGTGGTATGTTTGCATTAAGAAGTGGAAAATGGAAACTGATTGCTGGCAATGGTTCAGGAGGGCGCCAATCGCCTCGTGGTAAACCATTTCAAAAACCCTACATGTTGTTTGATTTAAATTTAGATATTGAGGAAAGAAAAAATTTAGCCAAATTTAAACCGCAGTTGGTGGATCGCCTTATCCATAAATTAGAGTTAATTCGTTCAAATGGCCGAAGCCGTTAAGCAACTTGCTTTTTGATTAGCAGGTTTAAAGAAAACTATATGGAAACAATTTCATGCCATTTTTTGCCTTGTTTGCAATGCAATGAAAGCACAGGATTTGTTTCAGGATAAAATTCCTCGTAACCTTATAAAAAATGTATATTAAAAAATTAATACCTATTTTAACTTTGTTTGTTGGCTTTGTATTAGCTCCTCAAATTCAAGCGCAATCATCCCTTTCTGATATGATTGCAGAAGCCCAAGCTGAATGGTTGATTCAATCATGGGAAGGTGATGTTGATGGAAGCAAGGTTTCTTTGTCTTTCAAATGGGTTATTGAGGGCCATGTAATTGCTTCCCACTTTAAGGGTAACAATAGTGAATCATATAGTTTGATTGCAGTTAATCCGGAGTCAGGTGAAGTCGAACAAACGGGTTATAATAAAGACGGAAAAAAGAACACTGGTTCATGGGGACCTAAAGACGAAATGCCATTTTTGAAGCTCACCAGTAAAGATGGAGAAGGCAATTCTCAAACAATGGGTGTAGGGTTCCGACTTATTGATAAAAATAATATAGAACTTCAAATATTTAATGTTGATGCTAGTGGCTCTGTTGCTGATTTTTCAGAATACAGCCTTGAAATGAAACGTGTTAAGCCAAAGAGCAAAATATAGTTTTATTTTATAAAGTAAAAAATTAATAGGCTTCCATTTGGAAGCCTATTTTCTTTTATGAGTTTACTAAAAGAATATTAAATTTCTATCTGACCGGTAAATACGAATTCTGCTGGGCCGGTTAATTTAATATTTTTGAAAGAATTTCCATCTGTTTCGAAATCTACTGATAAGTAGTCTCCTCCTAAAACTCGAACCGAGATAGGCGAAGCATATCCATGAAGTTTAGCTGTAATAAGGCCGGAGGCTGTAACTCCAGTTCCGCAAGCGAGCGTTTCGCCTACTCCGCGTTCGTATGTGCGAACATGGATTGAGTTGTTACCAGTTAATTGGACAAAATTTACATTAGTGCCGGCTGGAGAGTAATGATCGTGGTGTCGGATTTCCTTACCCAACTTTGAGACCATGGCTTTGTCAGCGTCTTCAACAAATAAAACTGCATGAGGCACACCCGTATTTACTGAATGGATTTCAAGTTCCCCGTGTGAGGTGCTAATATGATCGTCTATACGCAAGTCCTCCGGTGGAGTTAGATTTATTATTGCATTTTCACCTTGCAGCTTGGCTTGTATGATTCCTGCAAGAGTTTCGAAGGATATGGTGTCACTACTTTTTAATTTGCTTTGGGCAAATCTTGCGAAGCATCGAGCACCATTGCCGCACATTTCGCCTTCACTACCGTCCTGATTATAAAAATCCCAACCTAGATCTGCTTCGCCGCCGGCGTTTCGTAAAAGCATAATACCATCAGCTCCTATTCCACGTTGTCGATCACATATATATTTTATTTGTTCTTGCGATAATTGAAGCCCGATTTTTCTATTATCAATTAATACGAAATCGTTCCCAGCCCCATTCATTTTTGTGAAATCTACAAGCACGGGGCCACTTTACTCTACATCGAAAAGTTGGCAAACCTTGTATGTATTTGAACCTCAGCGATATTGATTCATACGACTTGATACTTGGTCGATGTATTTACGAGTTCCAGGAAAATCAATGTTATTGATAAAATTTACGCTATTAGTACGAGCTGTGTCTTTAGCCCAGCGTAATACGTTTGCTCGTCCGGCGTTGTAATCGGCTAACGCGAAGGGTAGGGGATCATCGGTATGAGCATACCGTGCCATTCGAGTTTTTAAATAATATGTACCTGCAAGAATATTTGTGCGTGGGTCAAAAACATGTATGTGCTCAAAGTTTTCTATTTTTTTTTTATCTGCCCACTCAAATGCGGCTAATTCCATCAATTGCATAAGTCCAATTTCTCCTGCTTTACCAATGGCTTTTTCGTTAAATCGGCTTTCATGCCAAATAACAGCTTTAATAAGAGCAAATTCTACTTTGAACTCTTTCTCTGCATTTTGGATGATGCTGTCGAATTGGCGTTCTTTTTGATTTCCAGTCCACCAAAGATAAATACAAACATCAAATATAGCTAAAATTAGAAGCAATTTTAACCATCGATGCTTGTAATATCGCTTTAGCATTATCAGTAATCTTTGCCCATTGCACTTAATTTGCAAGAACTGCGCCAAGCAGCCAATTCTTTGGCTAATCGTTTTACCAATATTGGTTTGCTTTTTGCTAAATTTTTCTTTTCAGAAGGATCTGTTTTTAAGTCAAAAAGTTGAGGTTCACTCCTGGCTTTTACGCTGGAGTAAAGTTTGTAACGATCGCCAATCCATGCTGTTTGACCTTTGGACTCAAAACCTATTGCTTTTCCGCGATTCGTCATTTTATTTTTTAATAATGGAAGGAGGCTAATCCCGTCAATTGGACGATTGGTGATGGGTTTAATTTCGAGCATATCAAGAATAGTAGGCAAATAATCGCTAGTGACACATGGAATGTCAGTTTTACGGCCAGGTTTAATTTTCGCTGGCCACTCAACTAGGCCAGGTACTCGAATTCCACCTTCAAGTAATGAGCGTTTGCGTCCATTTAGGTAACCTGTGCTACCTGGCGCCTTACCTTTTTGACCTTCAGGTCCATTGTCACTTGTGAAAAATAATACGGTATTTTCTGCTACATTTAGATCCCTTAGCTTTGAACGAAGTCTCCCAATTTGTTCATCCATTGCAGTAATACAGCCGAAGTAATGTTGTTCATATTTAGAATAATTTTTGTATATTTTCGTATATTTAGGTCCAGCTACTACTGGAAGGTGAGGGGTATGAAACCATATTATACTGAAAAAAGGTTGATTTTTCTCGGTGGCATTCTGAATAAAAGAAATCGCTCTATCCATGATTATTCGAGAATTAGCGCCTTTTGTATTTTGAGTGACTTTTTCACTTTTTTCATTCCAATAAGCTGTGCCGTATGCTTCTTCATTTTTGCGTTCTTGAACAGGATCCCACCAAGTACGAGAGCTATTGCCTTTCGGTCTAATTAAGGGATCCCATGTTGGGACCTTAGATTCAGTGCTAAAGCATATATCGAAACCGTTCAGTTGTGGCGGTGAGAAATGTTTTTTGGCTTTCGGACCACCTCTATTGGCATCTTTATCTTTTTTAGTTAGCGTGCCAAGGTGCCATTTACCGAAATGTCCAGTTGCATATCCCTTTGTTTTTAGTAATTCAGCGAGTGTTAATTCTTCAGTTTTCATGTGGCCAGTGTTGGCATAAAGAATTCCATAGCGGTATGGGTGTCGACCTGTGATGCAGCTTCCTCGCGTTGGGCTACAAACAGGTGATGCAGAATAGAACCTGTTGAATTTAAGACCTTCTTTTGCCATTGCGTTTAAGTAAGGCGTCCTGATGATTTTGTTACTTTCAATCTGGATTCCTCCATGCCCATCAGGTACGGGCCATTCGTTGAAGCCAACATCTCCCCATCCTAGATCATCGCACATAATAAGAACAATATTAGGCTTATTAGAAGCAAGGCATGTTTCCAAGCTAAGGGTAAAAAAGATTAAACATAACAAAAACTTCACTGCACGAAGATACAAAGTAGATTTGATACAGGCAAAAACCTTTTGAAAACTTTGCTGTTTATATCAAGTGTTTTTTTATTTAAAAATAATTGCTCGATCTTAGATGCAGCTGGTACTTGCAAGTGACTTCTGTTTATTGTAATCCAACCCGTCCTTTAGCGGACTTGGAGTGTTTTTTTAATATTTTAGAGTTTATTTTGCACTCAGCTAATTTTTAATGGCATTGATTGTTCAGAAATATGGTGGATCTTCGGTTGCTGATATCGATCGTATCAGCAACGTTGCAAACCGTGTAGCCGAATATCGCCGTCGCGGAGATCAAGTTGTAGTGGTTGTTTCCGCGATGAAAGGAGTGACAGACAATCTAATTGGCATGGCCAAGAGCTTTATGCCGGTTCCTAGTGAGCGAGAGATGGATGTGTTACTTTCAACCGGCGAACAGACAACGATTGCTTTATTGGCAATTGCTTTGCAGTCAATGGATATCCCTGCTGCGTCATTGACTGGTGCTCAAGCAGGTATTGTTACAGACGGAGTTCACTCTAAAGCTAAAATTCTCAATATAACCCCAGAGAAAATCCATGAATTACTTAATTCAGGAAATGTCACTATAGTGGCTGGATTTCAGGGGCAAACCAGTAAAGGTCATATTACCACATTGGGCCGAGGTGGATCTGATTTAACAGCAATTGCCTTGGCTGCAGCATTAGAAGCAGATTTGTGTCAGATTTTTACTGACGTAGATGGTGTATATACCTGTGACCCTAGAGTAGTTCAATCAGCAAAGAAGCTTGAGGATATTTCATATGATGAAATGCTTGAGCTGGCTAGTCTTGGTGCAAAAGTTATGCAGTCTCGATCTGTTGAGTTTGCAAAGAAATTTGGTGTTGTTTTCGAGGTTCGTTCTAGCCTAAATGATAATCCCGGTACAATTGTGAAGGAAGAAACTAAAAGTATGGAAGACGTTGTAATCCGCGGCGTATCACTTGATAAAAACCAAGCTAAGATTACCTTAGTTGGGGTTCCAGACAAACCTGGTGTCGCTTCGCTTATTTTTCAACGGCTTGCTACTTCTGCAATTAATGTAGACATGATCGTGCAGAATATTAGCCATGGTACAGAAACACCCGCCACTGATCTTTCTTTTACAATCGATAAACCAGATGTAGCCAAGGCTCTAGGAGTAATCGATACTATGCACAAGGAAGTAAGTTTTGGTAAAGTGTTGACTGATGAAAATATTGGTAAGCTTTCCATTGTAGGAGTTGGGATGCGTAGTCATTCAGGTGTAGCTGCAAAGATGTTTGAAGTTTTGGCTAATGCTGGCGTTAATATTCAAATGATTTCTACTAGTGAGATTAAGATTTCAGTAGTCATCGACCTTGATCAGGCTGAGGGTGCTACAAATGAAGTGCATAATTCTTTTCTTGGTTAATTATCAAGCACTTGTCGTAGTGTGTCATAGGTGTTAGCAGTCTTTCTTGAATACAACCCTTAATATTACCATTAGGCTTGTTGTAGCCTCTTTCTTTTTTCTTCATTTTTCTAAATTGATAGGGCAAATCCAGTTTCGCTCTGAGTTGCCCCCTTTACTTGAATTTACCGATGGACGAAGTGTTGATTCCAAATTGGAATGGCCAGAGCGCCGAGATGAAATTCGCTCATTGCTAATTCAGTATTTTGTTGGAAGCTATCCAGCGATTACTCCGAAGATTATTTCAGCTGAAGTGATATCTGAAAAAACTTTTAAAGATAGTTCGGTTCGTCGTCGTATAAGAATTGTACTTAATACTCCCAATCAAGTGGCGTTCGAAATGGCACTTTGGACACCAAAAGAAAAGGGTTCCTTCCCATTATTATTGACTGCACCTCGATTTTATCAACGCTATTGGGCGGAGGATGCGCTCAAGAGAGGTTATGCTGTCTGTTTGTTTCCTGGTATCGATAGCCATCACAGAGAAGAGGGCTATGCAGGTTATGATAATGTTTGGGAGACTGTGCGTAGAGAGTATCCTGAAGCGACTTGGACGGAAATTAGCACTAAGGCATGGATTGCTAGTCGTTGTATTGATTATTTGCTTAGCGGGTCATCAATTATTCAAATTATACCACGGCAGATCGCTATCATTGGATTCTCTCGTTATGGAAAACAGGCGATGATAGCTGGGGCATTTGACGAGCGTATAACTTGTATTGTAGCTCGAAGCCCTGGTTCACCAGCTTCAAGCCCGTATCGATTAACAAGTCGTAATACTTATGCTGAGACACCGGCTGATTTTCCGAATGAATGGTTTCTACCGTCGTTGCGTCAATTCGTTGGAAGAGAAAATGAACTGCCGATTGATGCTCATGGTTGGTATGCCCTTATCGCTCCTCGTGCTTGTCTTATTCACACCGGGCATAACGATGGTTCAGAGCCAACCTTTGCTGTAGAAAAAGCTTACATTGAAGGCCGCTCGGTTTATCAACTTCTTGATTCAGGTAAAAATCTGCGAATCGATTATCGGGCTGGAGGGCACTCTTCAGGATTACCTCCAGAGCAAATTAGTTTTTCAGATCGCCAGCGAAATTTAGATTGGATTGATATATCTTTTGGGCGCCGTTTGGCTCGTCCTAATGAATTTTCGGAAAAATTAATTCACGATTTTAATTGGCATGATTGGAATGCTAATCAGAAGCAGATTGACAGATTAATTAATCATAAATCAAGTATTCGCGATAAAGTCCTATGGTCGTTTGGGCAAGTGCTAGAGGAAATAATCGTTCCTAATAAACCCAAGTTTTTAACAGAGGCTGAGTCAAAGCTGATGACTCATGATCGTTGGTCCCCCAAAGGAATAAGCCGAGTGCCAATACAATTTGGTTTAAATGTAAGGGGGAATTTGTATTTTAAGAAAGGTCTAACAGGGAAGTTGCCAGTAGTAATATGGCTTCATCCTCTATCATATCACAGTGGCTACAACGAAGGCTACGGGGTGCAGGGAACAACTCTGTATCATCGTTTGGCGGAAAATGGGTTTGCGGTAATTGCTTATGATCAATGCGGTTTTGGTTTAAGGTTACTTGAAGGCCGTGATTTTTATACTAACTATCCTCGTTGGTCCAAGTTAGGTCGAATGGTTATGGATGCTCGTGATGCGGTGAGTTTTGTCCTTGATGGCAAAGGTAAATCAAAATCTGTAGTTCCATTTTTTGACAAGAATCGTGTTTTTTTACTTGGATATTCAACTGGTTCGATTGCCGCAATGTATACTGGCGTCTTGGATGATCGTATTGCTGGAATGGCATGTTTTAGTGGATGGACTCCACTGCGGGATACATCTAAAGAAATAGCCACGGGAGGAAATCAACGGCTTTGGAATTTACATGCCTTACAGCCTAAGCTTGGTTGGTTTGATGATCGAGAGGCTGAATTGCCATTTGATTATAAAGATTTGATTGCGGAGATACTTCCTAAACCGTGCCTTATTGTTACGCCAAAGCGTGATCGTTTTGCTGATCATGACGCAATCAAAAAAGCAATTAATCAAGTTCGTTTAAATAATCCAAAAAAAGCAGATGCTGCGCTTACTTGGATAAGTCCAGATGGCCCCAATCGCTTTCAGGTTGATCAGCAAAGACAATTTATAAACTGGGCCAATTCGATTCGTTAATCTATACCAAAATTTGTTAATTTTTCTTAACTCGTTTTTTGTGTGTGCGCGGAGGTAGTTTTGTATTGTCTCCCATTTTATTAATTAGGAAATCACGAGTAATTCCGATTTCGGTCATTAGACTACTGAGTTGTTTTTGCGTACTGGTAATTTGCTTTTTATAACCGGATTCTGATCCCAAGTTGTACATTTCACTTGGGTCTTCTTGTAAATCATAAAATTCCACTGCTTCCGTGTCAGGAAAGCGGATTAATTTGTAACGTTCGGTACGAATCCCCCAATGTTTAGGAGATCTATTATAATAAGCGTAAAAAATAGATGACCTCCAGTTGACTGGAGATTTTCCTTTTAAAAGGGGGCGTAGACTTACGCCCTGCATCACACTTGGTATAGAGGCATTAGCATAGTCGAGAATGGTCGGGCCGAAGTCTATGTTCATGCCTAATTTTGTGCTAATACTTCCAGCTTTAATCTCCTTTGGATAACGGACGATTAATGGCATCTTGAGTGATTCTTCAAGTATAAGCCTTTTATCATGCATATTATGCTGACCTAGCCAGTAGCCTTGATCGCTAGTATAAATAATTAAAGTGTTATCTAATATGCCTTCTTTCCTTAGATACTCGACTACTCGCTTAACATTGTCATCAATAGCTGCCACACAACGAAGATATTTTTTTATCATATGCTGATAGGCAATTGAACGACGCTCTTTTGGGTTATTGGAATGTTGTTTAAGGTAGTCCTCGTAAACGAGGTAGAAACTTTTTGGGCCCTCATCGTCGTATAAAACTGAATAGTGTTTACCTTTGAGTAATGGACTAGTCTTGGTTATGTCCTCATGTAAACTAGGTGGTTCAGGTATATTAACACTATCGTGTAGTTTGGCCCATCGCTTGGGATATTCGAAATATTCGTGGGGGCCCTTAAAATGCAGACTAAGGTAGAAAGGGTTTTTTTTGTCCCGTTTATCTAGCCACTTGAGCGCCCAATCTGTGTATCGGTCGGCGTAGTAGCCTTGATATTTTTCTTTGTTACCTGATGGTCGGTGGAGAGTAGGATTAAAATAACTCCCTTGACCAACAGTTACAGCAAAGTCACTTGTACCTCTTGGGAACTGCTTCATATGCCACTTACCTACAACACAAGTCTGATAACCAGAATTGGTTAATTGGCGAATGTAGCTTGGAGCATTAGGTTTTAGTTCGCAGCCGAGGTTTAGAGCTCCTGTAACATGTGAGTATTGTCCGCTGATAATGCTTGCACGGCTTGGAGAGCAAATTGAATTGTTACAACATACGTTGCTAAAGCGCATCCCTTCGAATGCTAGTTGATCTATAGATGGTGTGTGGCAGTAATCTTTTAACCAAGATCCATAGGCGCCTATACCCTCTAAAGCATGGTCATCAGACATCATGAAAAGTATATTAGGACGATTCTTTGATTGGGCAGATGTTTGACTCAGTGCTGCAATAATTAAAAAAACTAAAAACAAAAAAGGTTTATGTTGCATGCCACTTGGCATCTACCATTTGAAAGCTTCTATTTGAAGGATAAACTTGCCTTATTACTTAATAATTGAATTGAATAATAGGCATTCAATAAAATTTTTGATAGGAACGTTGTGGTTTTTAGAGTTTCTTGCGTAGTATAAGGTATATGAGTATCGCGTTTTTTAATTAGTAAAATAGAATTTTAGTTTAAATTAACTGTTGAGTTTCATGAATCGTATCGAAAAAAATATTGTTAGACTAAATAGTTTGGCTCGAAATCTTTGGTGGACTTGGAACCAAGATGCGCAGGATCTTTTTGAAAGTTTATCACCGCGGGCGTGGCAGAATCTTTATCATAATGCCGTGGCAGTAATGCGTGAATTATCTAATGAGGAATTACATGCTAGAATGTTGGATAATGAGTTTAGTGATCTAGTTGAATCAGTACTTTCTCAGTTTGAAGACTATCTAAAAGACAGTGATACATGGGCGGCTTCTAATGCAAAAGATTTAGCAGATAATCCTGTGGCATATTTTAGTGCCGAGTTTGGTTTTCATGAAACTTTACCTATTGCTGCTGGAGGCTTGGGAATGCTAGCTGGAGATCATACGAAATCAGCTAGTGATTTAGGACTGGGTTTTGTGGGTATAAGTCTTTTTTATCGTGAAGGGTATTTTCAGCAGTCGATCAATAAAGACAATTGGCAAACAGAATATTACAGTTTGTTGGATCCAATTAACCTTCCTCTTGATCCTTTATTGGATGTTGAGGGTAATCCTGTTTTTTGTGAGGTGGAAATTGCTAATGAGTCAGTTCAATTTTGTGTTTGGAAAGTTAATGTCGGTCGATGTTCAGTGTATTTGATTGATGCTAATTTGGAAGCTAACAAGCCGCATTTCCGTGATCTTACTAAAAGTGTTTATGGTGGCGATAACTCAACGCGAATAATGCAGGAAATTTTGTTAGGCGTCGGAGGAGTGCGTTTGTTGCGCAAACTAGGGATTATGCCGTCATTATTCCACATGAATGAAGGGCATGCTGCTTTTCTTGTTTTGGAGTTAATGAAAGAGCGAATTGAAATTGGTGATGGTTTTAATGAGGCTTTTTTGAAGGTTAAGAGTCAATGTTTGTTTACTACTCATACACCAGTGCCTGCTGGGCACGATCGTTTTAGTCCAGCACTAATGGATTCGGCTGCTCGACATTTTTGTGATCAACTCAAAGTGAGAGCTGATGAACTGCTAGCACTTGGTCGGGTAGATCCTTCAGATTCTAATGAGGACTTTTGTATGACAGTTCTAGCTTTAAAGGGATCTCGAGCGGCCAATGGTGTTAGCGAATTACACGGAGTAGTTAGTCGTGAGATGTGGTCAAGTCTTTACCCCAATAATTTAGCAAGTGAAGTTCCGATTGGTCATATAACTAACGGAATCCATTTAATTGGATGGATGAAAGGGACTGCGCGGAAATATTGGAGGCATAAGCTCGAGCGAGTTAGTTCGAATTCTGATTGGTCAAAAGAATTTGTAAAACCTGAGTTTTGGGCTTTGGCTGAAGATACTTCTTTTATAACTGATGAGGAAATATGGTCACTTCGCTATCGGCTGAGACGCGAGTTAATAGAATTTTCGCGTCGTAAATTGCATGTGCATGATAAGAAAGGAAACGATTTTATTTCTTTTGATCATCTTTTGAATCCTGATGCTTTAACCATTGGATTTGCTCGTAGATTTGCAACTTATAAGCGAGCGCCATTAATATTTGACCATTTCGAAAGTCTTGTGCGTATAGTTAAAAACATAAATCAACCCGTGCAATTTATTTTTGCTGGTAAAGCGCACCCCAGAGATGATGAAGGTAAAAAGTTAATTCAAAAAATTATTCATTTAAGTAAAAACTCTGATTTAAAAAGTCACTTGGTATTTCTAGAAAATTATGATGTACATGTGGCAAGGCAGATGGTCTCTGGATGTGATGTTTGGCTTAATAATCCAAGGCGACCGCTTGAAGCTTCAGGTACTAGTGGAATGAAAACAACAGTTCACGGCTGTTTGAATATGAGTATACTCGACGGTTGGTGGAGAGAGGGTTTTGACGGTACTAATGGTTTTTCAATTGGAAGTGATACGAATCTTGAGGATACAGAAGAGCAAGATCGCATAGACAGCGAAAACCTTTATAATGTGCTTTGTAATGAGGTTATTCCTTGTTTTTACGACCGTGACGTAAATGGTATACCTCGTGCTTGGATAGCGAAAATTCGCAGAAGTATGGCAACCTTAGCTGTTAAATATGACACAACACGTATGGTGCGTGATTACACTAAAATATATTATTTAAATAAATGATTGCTCAGGACGAAATAAATAGCGGGAAGAGTAAACATTTAATTGCCTCTGAGTTGAGTGATTTAAGGTCATTAACGGATGAAGAGGTGTACGAGATTTTGACTAGTTGGGGGTATAAAAAATATCGATCTAAACAATTACTTGATTGGATCTACAAGAAAAGAGTTCGTTCTTTTGATGAGATGACTGATCTTTCGCAGGAATTACGAGCTCAATTACTTAAGTCTTTTAAGATGCAATCTTTGGACTGTGCTCAAGAGCAAGTTTCAAAAGACGGTACTGTGAAGTTTCTATGGCGTTTGAATGATGGAGAGTTTATAGAAAGTGTTCTTATTCCGGCTTCTGTAGGTCAGGATGGTAAACGAAGTGATCGTCATACTTTGTGTGTCTCTACTCAAGTTGGCTGTGCTTATGGTTGTAAATTTTGTGCCAGCGGTATTATGGGATATCGGCGTAATCTTGAGGTATTTGAGATAGTAGATCAGGTTTTATCTGTTGAGCGATGGAAGCTTAATCAGTTGCAAGAGAGTAACGAATATGCTGAACATGAAGTGTCCAACGGGCAGACTCTTGTAAATAATCTTGTAATTATGGGGATGGGAGAACCTCTGGCTAATTACTTAAATTTGACTAAGGCGTTAAAAATTTTGAATGCTCCTTGGGGTCTTAATATTGGTGCGAGAAAAATTACAGTTTCTACCAGTGGTTTAGTGCCCGAGATTCGAAGGCTTGCAGAAGAGCCTCAACAGTACCACTTAGCTATATCATTACACGGTGCAACTGACGAAGTTCGAAGTCAAATTATGCCAGTGAATCGCAAGTACCCTTTAGCCCAATTGATTGATGCATGCGAAGCTTACCAGAAAGCTAAAGGGCGAATGATCTGGGTAGAGTATATTCTCATCGATCAAGTTAATACCGGCTTAGAGCAGGTTGATGCATTGGTTGGTTTTGCAAAACGTTTACAGTGTAAGGTGAATCTAATTCCGTACAATCCTGTAGGTGGACTTGAGTGGAAGCGACCAAGCGATAAAACCGTGGCAGAATTTCGAGATAGTCTACATCATAATGGAGTTCGAGTCACAGTTCGTATGGAAAAAGGAAAAGATATAGACGCGGCTTGTGGTCAATTACGTTTAAAAAGCGAAAAAAAATGAATATTTATTTATTTATTTCACGATTACTGTCCACTAATTGAAATCGTTTAAGATTGTAACTTTTTCGTGACAATCACGTATTAAGCATTAGATTTTCCAGCTCGCCGGTTTTTGCTGAGAAAAAATCGGTATAATTTAAAAACAAAAGAGGTAAAATTGGCGGATAATCTTCAAAGACAACGTTACGAGCACAAGTACATTATTCGAGAGGATGTGGCTTTAGCGGTTCGTGATTTTGTATCCTCTTATCTTGAAATTGATTCGTTTGGTGCGACTCAGCCGAATTTATCTTATCCGGTGCATAGCCTTTACCTTGATTCTCCAGATATGAGGCTTTATCAGACCACAATTAACGGAGATAAAAATAGGTACAAACTTAGAATTCGCTTTTATGAAGATCGACCTAAAGCCCCTGTTTTTTTTGAAATAAAGCGTCGCACGGATAACACGATCTCGAAGCAGCGTGGTGGTATTAAGCGTGAAGCGTTGGATCAAGTTGTTTCAGGTCAATTACCACTGCCAGAGCATATGGCAAGTGATGACCCTGGTCATCGAGCAGCCATTGAACAATTTATTCATCATATGAAAGAGCTCAACGCATCGCCTAAAGCTCATGTTGCTTATTATCGTGAGGCATGGATTAGTTCCGGTGATAATTCTGTTCGAGTCACAATGGATAGAGAAACCCGAATTGAAGTTGAGCCCACATATCGTATGATTACGGGAATTAATAATCCAAATTATGTGTTTGGTAATAATATCGTGCTCGAATTAAAGTTTACCAACCGATATCCTGACTGGTTTCGTGAGTTGGTTCGTATATTTGGGTTGGCACAATGTGGGGCTGCAAAATATGTTGATGGTGTCACATTGATAGGTGAGAGCAAAGTACGGATGAGTCTCGATGCAAATGGATATCCTGTTTCTATGGATGGAGAAATAGTTAAAAATTAATAATATGGATCATTGGTTTTTACAGGGCGATTATACGCCGATACCTACTGACGTTCCCATGATGCTCATGGGTTTACTTTTGGCATTCTGCTGTGGGCACGCAATAGCTTGGGTTTATATGTTTACTCATTCGGGTTTGTCCTATTCTCGTTCTTTTGTTAATTCGCTTGTTGTAATTCCCACAATCGTTTCAATGGTAATGCTTGTACTTTCAAACAATCTCGTCACGGCATTTGGATTGATGGCAGTTTTTGCAATAGTTCGTTTTCGGAATATTTTGAGGGATACCCTCGACACATCCTATATCCTCTCGGTGATAGTAGTTGGTATGGCATGTGGTACACTCAAGTTTTCTACTGCTATCGCTGGTTGTGCTATGATTTGCTCAATAATGTTTTATGTTAGAGTGACTTCTTTTGGAACACGTCATCGTTATGATACAATTTTAAACCTTAATTGGCATAGGCCTGTCCCGGAAATTGGTGAGCTTGACGAAGCTCTTAAGCGCCATTCTCGTCGTTCTCGATGCGTCAGTGAGCGGACAGGTGATGGATCCTCTGGTGTTGATTTTTCTTATAGATTATTACTGAGAGATCCAGCAAGACTTGAAGATTTATTAATTGAACTTCGTGAACTGGATGGGGTTTCAAGGGTTACAGGTTTAAAGGCAGAGGAAGAATCGGAGATTTAAAATGAATAATAAACAACCGATACCAATCCCGGTAGCACAGAGGTGGCAAGATTTTCGTCAAGTCGTACTTCCTATTATTATTTTTTCACTATGTGTAATAGTGTTAGGATTTCTTTGGTGGAACAAGATAGCTCCTTCTTCTGTTGTTGGTGAAGCTCGTTCTGATAACATTGTTATTTCTAGCCCTAGGGCTGGTTTGTTGAAAGAAGTTCATGTTGGTAGGTTTGATGAAATCAAAGCTGGAGAGCCTATTGCTGAAGTGGATTATTCTACTGATCCAAATTATGTAGATGCCCAAGTTGAGTGGGTTAGGGCACAGGTTAATCTTCTTACCCTGACTATTGATCCTGTTCAGCGGGCTCGTACTACTTTGAATTATAACCAGTTGCGCTTGGACTGGCTAAATGAGCGAACAACACTTGCAGCATTAAAAATTGAATTTGAAAATTCTGAGCGAGAATATCAACGTATTTCTAAACTATTTAATGATAAACTTGTCTCTGAATCTCTTTATAATAAAGCCAAGACTTCTAGGGATAGTTATAAGGTGAAGGTTGAGGAGACTACTGGGCTAGTATCCTCTATTAAAGAAGCATTGAGTGAATCGCAAGACACTGATCCTACTAGTTTTTTAGATAAAGTCAGAATCGAAAAACTTGATCAAAGCCTTGCTCGTGTTGAAGAATTACTTAATCCAATAATTCTTACATCTCCAATTGATGGCAAAATTGGTAGCATCAGTAAGCAGACTGGTGAAAGTATTGGTGATGGGGAGACAATAGCGACGATTAGTTCTTCTGTAGTCAAAAAAGTAGTTGGTTATATCACACAACCGATCAACTTTGAGCCTAAAGTAGGGGAGCAAGTTGAGGTTCGAACACGCAGGCTTAATGCAAAACAAGTTATAGAAGCAAAAATTTCTAAAGTTAGTAATCGTTTAGAAGCTGTAGGTAGTGGGGTTTTAAGAGATGGGGCTGCTTATAAAAAAGTTCTCGCTTTTACGGTGGATTTGAAATCATCGATTACAAAAACTGGAGAACCAATTAACCTCCATCCAGGAGAATTGGTTGATATTCATTTTGTGAATAAATAATTCTAATT
>CEVU01041484.1_pt1 | contig 31309 bp, 27 predicted proteins | sample 427081 | NCBI WGS metagenome assembly CEVU01 (sample SAMEA2623868, study PRJEB7988) | marine metagenome | biome: marine biome (ENVO:00000447); feature: deep chlorophyll maximum layer (ENVO:xxxxxxxx); material: "saline water (ENVO:00002010), including plankton (ENVO:xxxxxxxx)" | depth 80 m | reverse complement strand
TTGTCCAGAACTGAATTGGCGGGCCGAAGAGCTGGGCGTGGAGGTTGCAACTGGTCGCTTGTTATTGCCGTCAGTTGGTCTGATGGCCGTCCCATCAGGGTAAGAATCGTTTTCGCAAACTGGTACCAACTGACAGATCCCTGGTTGGTGACGTGGAATATACCTTGGGCTTCGAGTTCAACTAGCTGTTGGATAGTTGTAGCTACATCATGTGTAAAAGAGGGATGCCCGATCTGGTCGTCCACAAAGCTCATGGGCTTACCTGTTTGAGCCAGTTGGACGATTGTCTTGAGGATATTGGAACCATGGAGGCCACATAGCCAAGATGTTCGGACTATGAGGTCTGAATTACGCATGGCTTGTTCACCTGCGAGTTTGGTGAGGCCGTAGATTGACTGCGGGTTGGTTTGATCACATTCGACGTATGGGCGGTCAAGTGCACCATCGAATACATAGTCGGTCGATATTTGTACGACGCGAGCCCCGACCAGTTGGGCTCCTCTAACCAAGTTCTTTGGACCCTGAGCGTTAACCAACTGTGCCTGTTCAACATTGTGTTCGCATCCATCTACATCGGTGAGTGCTGCTGCGTTGATCACAACTTCAGGTTTGTAGTGCTGCAAGGCTTCTTCGACTTGGTGAGATTGAGATATGTCTAGAGCTTCGTGGCTGAGAACAACAAGGTCAGTACCTTCAAACACCTGTGCAAGGTCTATTGAAAGTTGACCATTGCCACCAGTAATGAGGATCTTGTATTCGGAGGTCACTCAGCTGCCTCTATGAGAGCTTCACTTAGCGTCGGGTACACAAAAAGGCTTTCGTGAATATCTTGTACCTTAAGATTCGCGCTCACTGCCAGAGCTACTACGGAGATGAGTTCGGCAGCGTGTTGACCCACAATTGATCCTCCCAACACATGGCCCGTGTTGGGATCAGAAACTATTTTCACAAACCCTAAGGGATCATTGTTTATTAGCGCTTTGGCGTTTGATGAGAACGGTACTTTCGTTACTCGGATCTTTCGTCCCGTAGCGAAAGCTTCAGCTTCAGCCAGGCCAACGTCAGCAATTTCGGGTTCGGTAAAAATCGCGGAGGCTGCTTTGTCATAGTCAAGATGTCGATGTTCTCGCCCTTCATGTAAACCCATAATATGTTCAGCTATTTTTCGTCCCTGCATCGCAGCAACGGAGGACAGCGGGAGCTTGCCTGACAAGTCACCAGCAGCGTAGATCGATGGAACTGATGATCTGAGGTTATGGTCGACCTGAATGTAGCCAAGCTCGTCCATTGCTATATCGGTGTTTTCTAGACCCAGTTCTTGGCTATTGGGGTCAGACCCGATCGCCAAAACAGCGTGCGATCCTTCCGCTGTTCGCCCGTCGGAGCAGTGAACCTTCACTACTGGCCCATTGCGCAGAATTTCAGTTGCTCGTGCTCCCTTGAGAAGCTGAACTCCTCGGTCTAAAAAGTTTTGTTCGAGCAACGCGGCAGCTTCCGGATCTTTTTGAGGAAGAACTTGTTGTCGGCTGACAATCAATGTGACCTCGGAGCCTAGCGAAGCAAACATATGGACGAATTCGACGCCGGTGACACCGGACCCAATAACTATGAGGTGTTCCGGCATTTCGACCGGTGGGTATGAGTCGCGGGTAGTTAAGACTCGTTCGTGGTCTATCGGGGCCCATTCCGGGATCCGTGGCCGACTTCCGGTAGCAAGGACGATTGCGTCTGCAGCTAATTCAAAAGACTCATCTGCTGTTTCAACGCTTACTTCATTAGGGCCGAGAAGTCGCCCAGTTCCCTTGTATATCTTGACGCCTTGGCTTGTGAGGATCTCCGTTACTGACTGTTCAAGACGGTGCTCTATTTCTCGGATGCGGGCCCGCAAGTGCTCGGCATCTACCCCAGTTTCAACATTTGCTAGTCCCATTCCATCTATCCGTCGGGCAAATGAAAGGGCTCCGCCTGTTGCAATCATCGATTTGGATGGCACGCAGTCTCGGAGGTGCGCTGCGCCGCCGACAATGTCGCGTTCAACCAAGATTACATCTGCGCCAAACCTCGCCGCGGAGTTGGCGGCGTCGTGTCCTGCCGGGCCGCCGCCTATAACTATGATCCGCTTGTTGGTCATCTCAGAAGTTTAGAGTGCGAGATTAGGGTCGCTGTTTCAGGCACCGAAGTCCAGAAATCGGTTTCAAGTGAGTGTGGGCGAGCAAAATTGGTCGTATTCGACAATTTTAATTCTGTCACGGTTGTCGTAGGTGACTTGGTTTTGTTCGCTGCGGTGAAGTTTGTATTCCCTGAAAGTCATTTCTAGAGCATCGAATGCGAGGAGTCTTCCCGTGAGTGAGTCTCCGAGATTAAGCAACAATTTTATGGTTTCTAGGGCTTGGAGGCTGCCGATAATACCCGGTAGCACACCGAGTACGCCTGCTTCAGAGCATGAGGGCGCTAATTCAGGCGGAGGGGGCACGGGTACATAGTCTCGATATGTTGGGCCGTTGATGGGGTCGAAAACGGTTACTTGGCCTTCGAATCTGAAGATTGAACCATGAATGACTGGTATGCCAAGTTTGACGGACGCATCGTTGAGGAGATACCGGCTCGGGAAATTATCTGCTCCGTCTACTACTACGTCCCACTCAGCTAAGAGGCTGAGAACGTTTTCTGCGCTAAGGCGGGTGTCGTAGATTTTGGTATTGATGTAGGGGTTTAACGCCGCGATCGTTTGTCTGGCTGATTCAACTTTCGAGAGTCCGACGCGCGTCGTGTCGTGAATTATCTGGCGTTGAAGATTGGACTCATCAACAATGTCCATGTCGATGATTCCTAACGTTCCGACCCCAGCCGCCGCTAGATACATGGCAGCTGGTGACCCCAAGCCGCCTGCTCCTAGTAGAAGTACTTTTGCTTCCAGCAACTCTTGTTGGCCTTGTTCTCCGATTTCTGGGAGAAGGAGGTGGCGTTGGTATCTGTTTCGCTGATTGTGGTTAAGAGTTTTGGGCAGATCCCATGGTCGGCCTTCGGACTTCCATTTCGTAAATCCGCCGTCCATTGAAATGACCTCGCTATATCCGAGGTCATTGAGGGTTTTGGCAGCAAAAGCTGATCGCGACCCGCCAGCGCAGTAGACCATGATCTTGCTGTCGCGCTTAGGTAGCCGCTGTTCAATTTGGCTTTCAAGGTGACCACGCGGAATATGTATGGCTCCTGTTATGGCCCCTTGTTCAAACTCTTCGGGCTCTCTCACGTCAAGTGTTTCGTATCCGTCTTGGATGAGTTGAGCTGCTTGCAACGTGTCGACTTCGGCTATTTGTTGTTTTGCTGCCGCTAGCAGATCCCCGTAGCTGGTCATCAGTCGATTCCTGGTTATGCACCTACATCTGTGCTTCTGCCTGCCGATTCTATCAATTGTTGCGTCAGCGGCTATTTCCGAACTTAGCTGTCTTGTTTTGGCGGAAGGTTCTTTACTCCTTGCACGACAATCGAGAGCACTTCACTGATTGATTCTCGGATGAGTAGATCCGCCAAATGATCCATTTCTGTTGGTTCAGCGTTAATGATGACGATTCTTGCTCCGACTCGTTGAGCGGCCGGAACTACGGCCGCTATGGGATAAACAGCCAACGTCGTGCCAATAGCGATCATAAGTTCACAATTTTCTGCGGCCGCTTCGGCTTTAAGTAAATCTTTTTGGACCAGTGACTGACCGAAGGAGATCGTTGCGCTTTTGAGAATTCCACCACATTCGGGGCAATCAAGGTCTTCTTCGCCTTGTCGGACCCGATCCAAGGCTATTTGCATGTCGTCGCGATAGTCGCACTCAAGGCACGCCACCTCTCTTAGAGTCCCGTGGACTTCTATCACCTTTGTCGAAGACGAACCTGCGGCGTGATGCAGGCCATCCACGTTTTGGGTCAGCAGGGCAACAAGTTTGTTTCTTTTTTCTAAATGGACCAGAGCTCTGTGTCCGTCGTTGGGGTCTGCGGACCAAGCTCTGTTATCGAGACGATCTCGCCAAGAGGCTTTTCTTACCTCAGGGTCAGATACGAAGTTTTGGATGTTTGAGGCTTTTTCAGCTTTCGGATTCTTAGTCCATACGCCATTTGGGCCTCGAAAGTCCGGAATTCCAGAGTCGGTAGATATGCCCGCTCCAGTGAGCACGGTGATTCGTTCGCTTTCATCGATCCAGCGGGTGAGCGTTCGAACATCGTCAGTCTGCGAAAGGTCTTGGAGCATCGGTTATTTCCAATCTCGTGTTTAATAAGAGGTTGCATGAGTCAAATCGCCTGGTTCACAAGGCGGACGAATAAGCGGTCGTTCTACCAGTTGTTCACAATTTCTATGAGAGTACGAACTCCAAAACCTGTGGCGCCTTTAACGAATTCAGCCTCGTTTTCATCGGTGGTGACAGGGCCTGCTATGTCAAGGTGCACCCAGGGGCTTTCACCGACAAATTCCTGAAGAAACAATCCGGCTACAAGCGCTCCTGCGAACCTTCCTGATCCGATGTTTTGTATATCTGCGATCTCAGAATCAAGCTGTTTTCGATACTCGTTAGGTAATGGCAAATGCCATACGCGTTCGTTCGCTAGCGCTGCTGCTGTCTGAACTTTCGCAATTGCAGCTTCGTTATTTCCCATGAGGCCGGCATAACGTTGACCTAAGGCAACCATGCAAGCTCCTGTAAGTGTGGCTAGATCCACTATGAGATCTGGTTGGTCCTCTACAGCTATTGAAAGGCCATCTGCGAGAACTAGACGGCCTTCTGCGTCTGTGTTCAGAACTTCTACGGTTTTACCGTTCCGTATTTTGAGAACATCGCCTGGTTTCGTCGCTGTCGGACTTGGTTGGTTGTCAGTGCAACAGCAGGTCCCGATGACAGTGAGGTCGGGGGCGTAAGCGGCAATGGCCGACATCGCTCCAATGACAGCAGCTGCGCCACCCATGTCTATTTTCATTTCTTTCATTCCCTCAAATGTTTTGAGGTTCAGACCGCCTGTGTCAAAGGTGATTCCTTTGCCAACAAAGTGGATAGTGCCGCGGCTCTCTCCTTTTGGGCGCCAGGTCATTCTCACAAGTCGAGGTTCTTCGAGCGATCCTGCGTTGACTCCTATGATGCCTCCGCAACGTTCGTTGAGGAGTCGTTGCTTATCCCAGATTTCTATTTCTAAGCCAGTGTTTTCTGCGACCGATACCGCTTCATCTGCTAGCTGAAGAGCCGAAAGTGAACCTCCAGGTCTATTGACTAGGTCACGGCTAAGAGCGATTGCTGAAGCGACTGCCTCTGCTTTTCGTAACGCTGTCTCACTGTCGACCCCATCTGCGACCAGAAGGTTTATTCGGTCAAGTTTGGGTTCCGCCTCTGGTGTTCCCTTGAGTTCATCGAAGCGGTATGACGCCAGAAGTAGGCCTTCGACGGTGGCCTGCAATGCTGTTTCGTTTCCAAGTTCCGCAGCTATTGATAGCGGTAACGAGGAAGTAAGGGAGTCAAGATGTTTAGTGGAGTGCCATAGCGTCGCGGCAGTTGCCCGGGCGTCAGCTGCTGTAAGAGGTTGATCTCCCAGCCCTAAAGCTATGACTACTTCTTCTTGCCTCGATAGCAATAGTGTTTGCTGAAGCTTCCCTTCGAACTCATTAGCTATCAGGAATTCTTTGCTAACCCCCAGATCCTCTAATTCGCCTGGTCGGACGGGCCGGTCTTTTGCAGTAGTTACGTCTTCGTCTTCTGAAAAGACAACATTGATCGAAGAAATCGTTAATTGGTTGGGCATTGTTCTCCTGTCAGGCTTAAAAAATTTTTATGAGTCGCGACTCAGAAGGGATTGACCTTCTTGCCATCTGGCCAAAGTCCACAAAAGGTCGGAGAGGCGGTTCAAATAGGGCAACACTTTTGATTCTGCTTCACACACATCTAAGCATTCTCGTTCAGCACGGCGTGTCACCACTCTCGCCCAGTCGAGCCTTGCCGATATTTCTGTTTGGCCAGGAATTGTGAATTCGGTAGGCGCTTCGAAGCGTTCGCTTGTCGTATCTATTGCTTGTTCTATTGCGATCACCATTTCCGCGGTGAGCAGTGTGACTCCGGGTTCAAGTTTTCTTCTGTTTTCTGGCAGGGTTGCTAGTTCCGCCATTGCGACGTATAGATCGCGACAAAGCAGCGTAAGAAGTTGATCTAGTTCGGTGTCTGTGGTCGTAGCTCGAGCAAGTCCTATAGCTGCCTGAGCTTCATCTACGGCTCCGTAGGCTGCGGGTAGGGCTGAGGCTTTGCTTACTCTTCCTCCGTAGAAGAGGCCTGTGGTTCCGTCGTCGCCGGTCTTTGTGTAAATCTTCATGGTCTCTTCAAACTAGTCGGCGACTGACCTAGACCAAAGGCTGCTCTGACATAGGCTCGATGTGTGTCATTCCACGGCTATTGGGTTTTAACGTCAGATAACCGTCTGCTGCACTTTGACGGGGAGATGTCGGAAGTAGCTGTTGAGCTTAGATCTCGAGCTGTTGCTATTGCGATGACGCGCGACGGTCAAGGCTGTTTAGTTCTTGATAGGAGTGGATATATCGCAGCGCTTGGGACAGCGAGGTCGCTGGGAGATCTGTCGTCTCTGGATTTAGTCGCTCCGCCCGTCGATATTGTGGCTTCGCCGACGAGCGTCGGGTACTGGGTAATTGATTCCAATGGCAGTGTCTTTAGTTTTGGCAATGCACCTTTTCTGGAAGGGGTCCCGCAGGTTACGCATCATGCCGTTACTGCTGTGAAGATCGAGCCGACTGTCGATGGCGCTGGTTACTGGATTGTTGACCGCAAGGGTGGCGTTCATTCGTTCGGGTCTGCTCCTTTTCATGGAGCCTTGGTTGATACTCGTCCCGTAGATGGTCTGCGTGTTGTTGATTTCGCCGCCGGTCCTGGCAGTCAGGGCTATTTATTTTTGGATTCTGATGGTCATGTTCACCCGTTCGGCGACGTTCCTTATTTCGGTTCACCTGCCCTGTTCGGGCGGGTTGATGCAGTTGGGCTCATAAGTCGGCCCGGTGGGTATCTCGTGGTTGACGCGCGGGGTGCTATTACTGCGTTTGGGAATGTCGCTAATTTGGGTTCACCAGTTGGTCTGGGTGTAAGCGTCTTGAGTGTTGCTTGATTCAAGCCAACGGGTGGCCTTTCGGCAGCCATACTTGTTTAACTTCGTCGGCAAAGTAGTACTGGGCGTGCCGGGAAAACCTCGGGTTGTAATAAGGGTCGTTGTAGGTCAGCGGTTCTCCCCAACGCGCGCGAAAAAATTCTTCGTCTTCAGTTGGATGAAGCGAACCTCGGAGCGCTGATTCTTGATGGTGGAGCATTGCATGGGGTTGATAAACAAGGTCATATCCAAGTTGGTGAATGCGCATTGTTAGGTCGACGTCGTTGAAGGCGACTCTAAGTCGTTCTTCGAAACCTCCAACTTCTCCAAAAACCTCTGGGCGGATCATCAAACATGCCGCTGTTAGTGCCCAGCAATTTCGGGTCAAATTGCCGATACTGAAATAACCGCGAGAGTTGGTGTTGACCGCCACTCCCCCTACGCCCACGGTGATCCCTTCATGCTGGATGCGTCCATCCGGAAAGCTCAGCTTCGCTCCGACTGCCCCGACACGTCGCTGTTGTGCGTGACCAATCATCGCCTCTAACCAATTTGGGCTGGCGATAGTGATGTCGCAGTTGAGAAACAATAAAAAGTCGCAATCGATTTGCTCGGCTGCCATGTTCATCATGCGTGCGTATGAGAACTGATGGGGGTAGTCGATAACAGGGCCGTTGTGTTGGTCCATCCAGTCGAGAGTGGCTTGGTCGGTGCTTTCGTTGTTTACGACGAGGATTTCGGTTTCTAAGCCGTTGGTTGTCTCAATTACTCCTTGAACGCATTGAGAGATCAGTTCGTATCGGTCGCGAGTGGGAATAATGATTCCGACCTTGGGACGTGCGATGACTGGGTAGTGAATGTTGTAAGTGCCTGGGTCTATGCCTTCTTCGACCTTTCCTGCAATTCCTCTTCGGGTCAAAGCTTCGCTAAGTGCTCGTCGTCCGGCATCCCAAGCATCGTTTTTTTGATCTACGCCCCCAGAGGTAGAGCCGGGCAGTACTCGCCAGTGATAGAGATTGCGAGGAATGTGGACTATTTCGTTGGCTGTTTCTGTGGCGCGTAAAGCCAGATCGTAGTCTTGCGCTCCATCAAATCCGAGGCGCCATCCGCCTATACGGTGCAGAAGATCACGGCTAAATACGGCAAAGTGACACACATAGTTGTACGACAGGTGTAAATCAGGGGACCATCCGGATTTGGCGTAACTATGGTCGTAGGAGCCATCTGCGAAAAGTTTGTCTTCGTCTGAGTAGAGAAACTCGACCTGAGGGAAACGGTTAATTGCTCTTACTACCTCGGTCAGAGCATCAGAACGAAGGAGGTCGTCATGATCGAGCAGGGCTATGTATTCACCTTCTGCCATGTCAAGGGCCGAATTGGAGGCGACAGCGATACCTCCGTTTTCGGATCTTTCCAAAAAGTTGATTCGTGAGTCGAGTGATGTGAACTGTCGACATAGGGTTCGAAGCTCTTCGGTTTTCGAAAAATCGTCTACCAGACAAAGTTGCCAATTTTCATATGTTTGGGTTCGAACCGAGTTGATAGTTGCTTCGAGCACATCCAACGGAGTTTTGTAGACCGGTGTGATGATTGAAATAAGAGGTCGATAGTCGAGAGATGTTCCGGGGTCGGGGTCGGGGTCGAGGAGTGCTTCATGTTCGTTACGACGATATTGCTTGAGGTCCATTCGGTGTCGTTGACCTAGGGCAGAGGCGAGAAGCCAATCGGTGATCTCGGATTCGGATTTGGCTGCCTTAATGTTGAGCGCTTGTATGGCCTCCGATATTCCTGATTTCTGGGGTTCTGGTCGAGCGGGAACGCGGCGCCGTCCTGCGACTCTTGCCATGGTTGAAGCGATCTCTGCGCGTTCGACTATATGTAGATCCCACGTGGCGGGGTCATCGACGTGAGCGGCGGCGTGAGGTGTCGCGATTATCGGAAGTCGGAAAGCTTTAGCGGCGAGTAGGTGGGTCCATGCCGTTCCTCCATTTTGACGTAGCGATATGACCATCGATGCTCTTTGGCATGCTTCGCTGAGCGGACCGTTTCGTTCGATGGTTTCAACACATTGCATATCTTGGTGCCATGGACCAAAGCTGCGTTCCGTAAGTAACAATGGCGGTTCGGTCCCTGTGTCTAGGGCGGGCAAAATTTGCTGGTTGAAGTATTGAACTGATTCCAGGTCAGGTTCTCCGAATTCTCTGTGTGGTGCTGCGAGTAGCAGAGGCCGGCTCCCACTAACTTCATCAAGTCTGATATCCGGTGGACGCACGACCTTGACTGTGGTTTCAACAGTCAGCGCCTCAATTTCGGTGCGTTCTTTATCCGAATAAACCCAAATCTGGTCGGCAAGAGCGATCAGCTCTCTGTCGCGTTGACGTCGCAGGCTGGAAACAGTGTCGCGACCAGCTAATTCCTGTTTCGTTGTTAGGTCATCGTTTAGGTCAGGGCGCTGTAGCACCAGCAGCGCAGATCTATCGACAATGATGGTGGCTTCGGGATTATGTTCGCGACAGAGTAAAACCGCTCGATTATCGGACCCATCTCCGCAGAAGACAAATATTTCACCTCGGTTCGCTTTCCACCAATCAGATGAGTCCGAACCTGATGTCTCTAATGTCCTTCCATAGAGGGTATTTGAAATGTCTGGTGGGCCGTTGAGGAGCAGTCTTGTTTCGGCATTGCTGGCTAAGAATTCTTTACATATTTGTTCGCTCCGCCAGCCTGTTGGGTCTATTCCCGAGCGAGGATTCGTGTTTAATACAACTACGACCCTTAACGGTGGGTACGTTGCTTTCATCCCTTACGAAATTGGCGACGGAGCCAATAGAGAAGTTTGAGTAAATCGCGTTCGATTTGGGCGAGAACGCTGACCCAGTCGACGCTTCGATGCAGTCGAGCAGGCCCTTGGTCTTGCTTGGCGATCTGCATTTCTAGCCGGTTAAGTCGGTTGTGTTGAGCTCGGAGAGCTCTGCGGCTATGGGAGGCTTCCTGTTCAGCAAGGTCACGTTCCGATTCGATTCTGAGAATATCTTGTCGCAAGTAATCGATTGTTTCTTTTGACCGGCGCCGCTGCTCGTTCCAACGGAGTGCCTGTTGTTGATGGAGCTTTGTGAGTTGCTTCAGTCGTTCTCGTTCTTGGTCTCCGGATCGCTCTGAGATACTTCTGTCGAGTCGAAGGAGTGCAGTTTGCTCTACGATTTCTGCGAGCCGTTGAATTTTCGTTTCGGTCGCCGGGTTTTTTCTTGGAAGAGAAGTACCTGAAGAGGCGGACCATAGCTCCCGTTGAAGTGTTAGCTCTTCGGGGTTTTGACTGATGAAGACTGTCCGTCCATGCAGAACTTGGGCTGCGTGTTGTAACGCTGAGTCCCCAGTAACGACAATCGCGGCGTGTTGGATAAGTGCCGCAAATTCTTCTGGGTCTAGGTCGCTGCCTACGTTGGTTGCTGTTTGATTGTGGCGCTTTAGTTGCTCGGCAAAACGATTTAGATCTGATTCTGAGCCTATGAGCGATATTGGAATTGTTCTCGACATCGCATGTCGAGCAATCTCATCAACAACCGTCTGCGGTAAGTCGCCGTTGACGTCAACAAGTATCGAATCTTGCATCGACGGAGCGGGGTGGTTTCCTTGAGTGAGATTGGGTGACAAGTAACGCGTTAGCAAACTAGCGGTGTCGCTAAGAGTGAGCTCGGCCTCTGCCGGATCCACTCCAAATTCTATTTTTCTGCTAGCCAGTCCGTGTCCTAGAAGGACATCAAGTTCACCTTCTAACTCACTGATGCTCTCTGGGAGTTCATTGATTTTGAGCGATAGATCGGCAGACCATAAAGCGGGCGTCAGCTTGTCGGCAAACCATTGAATATTAACGGGGCCATTTCGCCACTCAATTTCTGCACCTAAAGCTCGTGTCGCTAACCACCCGACCGGGTGGCGTTCTTCAGTTGGGAGGACTATTCCAATATTCAGAATTTCTCGCCCCTGCGAAGTCGACTTGTAAGAGCTTGCACTGGCAGCTGTTTGAGTTGATTTGATCGAGGTCATCGATGCAGCTTCCTGGGGTCTTACTGAGCTCAAGATGGGGCTGACCTAATTGTACGTGCCCCGGTTCAGTCAGTGGCCGCGCTTGCGCTCATCGGTTCGGATGGCCTGGCGAGCCTTTTTCGTGAGGAACTGGGGGCTGCCATTTTCCTAACAGATCGGTAAGACCTTCACGTTCGGGAGAAGACCCAGGAACGATCCGCAAGGAATGAGATCGTTCCCATGCATCGTGGACATGCATTCGGTCACGATCTGTAATGGAGGTAGACAGGAGGTAGTCGCCAGCTAACAGTCCGAGTTTGTCGATTATAAAGTCAACATAGCCTCGCCCCGCAATGATTGATCCCGTTTGGACTTGCTGGAGCGCACTGTTCGGCGAGGCTAGGTGCACTCCTGTTGCGTGATGAAGTTTCATTGCGAAAACTGGGTTTTCTACTAGGGCTTCTGCCTCGTACCAGAGCCGAATAACGAGCGTATCGCCCGAGCTGGGTAAGGGATTTGCATGCCACTGACGATCTAGATAGTCGACATGAAAAATACGTATTTCGCCACTCCCTCTTCGAACTTCTATTTCGGTGAGAGAAGTGTCGGTGTGTATCGGGTCGTCGCCTTCGTCTCGGAGTCTTTCTGCTTCTTGGGCGTTGACTGAGTCAAGATATGCCCAGCAGACCTCGGTGGCTTCACCGGCTTGCATAAGAGCTCCGTGATCGAGCCATCCAACTTCGTCACAAAGTCCCTCAACTAACGGAAGTGAGTGAGACACTAAGACGATCGTTGTTCCTGCCCTACGCAACTCATACAAATGCTCTAGGCACTTACGTTGGAAGGCTTCATCTCCTACTGCGATCACTTCATCGATAAGAAGTATTTCCGGGGCTACGTGGACCGCGACGGCAAATCCGAGTCGAACATACATTCCGCTGGAAAGTATTTTGACCGGAGCGTCTATGAAGTCGCCTATATCGCTGAATTCGATTATTTCGTCGACAGCTAAGTCCATTTCCCTTCTGGTCAATCCCAGGATGGCTCCGTTTAAGTAGATGTTTTCTCGGCCACTCAGCTCGGGGTGAAAGCCGGAGCCAAGTTCGAGCAAGGCCGAAACTCGACCGTTGACTTTCAGTTGACCACTAGTTGGGTTGTGGATCCCTGCCATGAGCTTGAGCAACGTTGTTTTACCAGAGCCGTTATGGCCGATCAGCCCGAAAAAAGATCCTTCTTTAATATCTAGCGACACCTCTTTCAATGCCCAGAATTCGCTACTAGACCTGTTTTTCTTACGCCGCACTACAGCTTCTTTCAACGAGTCTGGCCGGCCTCGGTGCACGCGGTACTGCTTAGATAGATGTTGAGCCGAGATGATGGGGTTCACATGTCCTCACTCAGCTGCATTGACCTGTGGGCAAAGAATCGCCACCCCAGGGCAAATACCACTATGGAATAACAAAGGAGGGTGCACCACCTAGTGAAGCTAGGCCATTGGAGCAGGTAGGCAGATTCTCGAGCTGCGGTCACGAACTGGTTAATTGGATTTAGTTCAACAAGCCTGCGAATTGGTAGGCCCCAATGGCGTTCGGGAATGATTCCGAGTGGGTACACGATCGGTACCAGAAAAAAGACTGCGTTTAGGACTATGCCAACCAGGTATTGCATGTCCCGGTAGTGGGTGTTCAGAACACACACAAAGAAGCCGATTCCAAGACCAAAGATGCCGGCCAGCACGAGTACCAGCGGCAACACCAGAGTTGTGGGTCCTAGATTGCCGATGAGAAGCATGACGACTACGAGGACACCTGCCTCTATGGCCGATTGGACTGCCAGCGCTAAAGCACTTCCGAAGATAGCCGTTTCAGGCGGAAAGAAAACTTTTCGTCGGAGGTCTCCTATCGCTATCAGCCATCCCATAGACCCATTGATCATCCCCGCGAACAGCAGCCAGACGACGAGGCCGGTAAAGAGGAAAACCGCAAAGTTTTGCGATCCATTTCCAGCGACTGGAGGGGCCGCTCGAAAGAACACAGAAAAGACCAAACTGTAAACCAGGATGGTTGATAAAGGACTGAGCAATGACCATGTCCAGCCCAGAAGGCTGCGCTTATATCTTGCTTTAAGTTCTCGTCCAGCAAAGTTGCGCACTAGGGGCGCGTATCTATTTGCAGAGCTAAGGGCGGTCGTCAAATTCACTGTGCTTTGGCCGTCTTAGGTCGCCACCATGTTTCGTTGTCTTGGTACCACTGGACAGTTGCTTCTAATCCTGCTTGCAGATCAACTTGGGGAACCCAGCCCAGATCAAGCACTTTTGTCGAATCAATAGAGTAACGAAAGTCGTGACCCGGTCGGTCGTCAACCCAGGTAATCGCTGATTCATCTCGTTCGCACAACTCGATCAGCAATTTAGTCAGATCGAGGTTTGACAGTTCGTTTCCAGCCCCAATGTTATAGATCTGTCCGATTTCCCCTTTTTGCAGAACGGTCGAGATAGCTGAACAGTTGTCTTGAACGTTTATCCAGTCTCTGACATTCGTTCCATCCCCATAAAGGGGAACGTCCAAACCTTCGAGAAGATTGGTGACGAAGAGCGGTATCAGTTTTTCGGGGAATTGAAAGGGGCCGTAATTGTTGGAGGAGCGGGTGATAATTATCGGAAGATCATTGGTCGTATGGTGACTTAGGGCTATCAGGTCCGATGCTGCCTTCGATGCAGCGTATGGACTGCTGGGTTCAAGTTTGTCGCTCTCAGTAAACGATCCATCCATTCGGGAACCATATGTTTCATCGGTCGAAATGTGAACGAAGCGTTCGACCTCCATTTGGGCTGCAACATCGCAAAGCAGGTTTGTACCAACGCAATTAGTCAGTATGAAACGCTCAGAACCATCGATCGACCTGTCAACGTGACTTTCGGCTGCAAAGTGGACTACGAGTTCGTGACCCTCCATAGCCAATTCGACTTTTTCTCTATCGCAAATATCTCCTTCGATAAATGAGACCCGCTGGTCCTCTATGAAGTCGCTGAGTGTGTCTCGACTTCCTGCGTAGGTGAGTGCATCAAGAACAGTGATTTCATCGTCGGTGCTAGCTAAATGGGATCTGACGAAGTTAGAACCAATAAATCCAGCTCCACCGGTGACGAGAAGTTTCATAGCTAGGTCAGTTCCTCAGTCCGTATCGCGGTTGGTCCGCTTGAGGGATTGACTTTTTGTAGGGGTTGTTCTGATCGCGGTCAGACAGAATTGGGTTCTCTATACCCCAATCAGCGCCTATTTCGGGATCGTCCCAAGCAACACCCAGTTCGTCATTTGGGTTGTAGTAGTTATCTACTAGATAGGTAATAGTGGCGTCCGTCAGAGCTGCGAATCCGTGCGCCACACCTGGGGGGATATAGATGCCACGATGTTCGCTTTCGCGAAGATCAGTGTGTTGAGTAGCGCCTTCGGTCGGCGAGCCAGAACGCAGATCGTGTAATACGACTCGGACAGTGCCGAACGGCACGTACCAGTAATCAGCTTGGTGGAGATGGTAGTGCAATCCGACGATGCTTCCATTTTCTCGATCTCCGCGATTCGCTTGAATCATCTCTCTCGATCCGTTGGGAATCCACTCTCGGCGGTATGTTTCGACAAAAAATCCGCGATCGTCGGCATAGACGTCAGGAGTCACTACGTGCACACCTTCGATGGTTTCAGAGGAAACGATTTCGGCCATATCGTTCTAGGGTATTCCTTGTTTGGAGTTGCCGGTTAGCGCGCTTGGAGTCGCAGGTGTTCTACATCGGCCACAGCGACCGCTCGGGTGTCGCCGCTATCAAATTTCACAAGAAGTCGTCCCGACTCATCGATGTCAATAGCTTGCCCTTCTAAGGGGTTGGTTTCTCCACCTTGATTCATGTGCACCAAGACTCGCCTACCCAAAGTGGCTGAGTGTTCACGAAGCCGTTTTAGCAGATTCTCTATGCCAGAAGGTTCGAAGAGCCCAACGTATTCGGCTTCAAAGTTTTCTAAAAGATTGTGCGCCAGTTGGCTTCTATCAACGGAGCTTCCTGCAAGCACGTCCAGGCTTGTCGCTATTAATTGGAGGTCTGGTGGCACCTGACCCCAACCTGTGTTCATTCCAATTCCCACCACCAGGGCTTCTATTTGATTTTGCTGGATCAAGCTTTCAGTCAAAATTCCGGCGACTTTTCGGTACCCAGGATCACCCTTATCAAGAATTAGATCGGGACTATCGACAACCAGGTCATTAGGCCATTTCACTTCAAGTTGTATGTTCGCGACTTCTTCAACCGCAGCAAGCGCAGATATTGCGAGGGCGGATGTGATCAGTGATGCGTTGTTAGGAGAAAGGGTGCCCGGCGGCGGACGCAAAAGGATTGACATCATAAGCGATGTTCCTGAGGGTGCAGTCCATATCCTTCCCCTTCGGCCACGGCCGTGAGTTTGCAGATCAGCAATTATGACCTCACCTTCGCTTGCCCCTTTCCGCGCCCGATCAAGCAACGCTGTGTTGGTTGACCCAATTTCGGGGACCCAAGTGATATCGCTAAAGCGAGTTTTATCAACTGAGTCGAAGTTGGGCATTTCCACAGGGATCAGAATACTTAATGGTGTGTCAACTTATTTAGGAAAGAAATGACTCAAGTGGGGCAAACGGTCTCGATTGTGGCACGATTGCAGATCGTAAGTTTGTGCTCGGAAGGTTGGAACCTTGTTTTCAAAGATCTTGATCGCTAACCGTGGAGAAATCGCCGTAAGAGTGATTCGGGCGTGTCGTGAACTTGGCATTACAAGTGTGGCTGTTTACAGCGAACTTGACCGCAATGCTCTTCACGTTCGACTCGCTGACGAGGCCTACGCTTTGGGCGGCGAAACTGCCGCAGATTCGTATCTGAATACTTCAGCAATTCTCGACGCTATTGAAAAGAGCGGTGCCGACGCTGTGCACCCTGGTTACGGTTTTTATAGTGAGAATGCAGACTTCGCAAGGGCTATCACCGAGCGGGGTGTCACCTTTATTGGCCCGCCGCCAGAGGCCATTGAAGTGATGGGCGACAAGATTTCAGCCCGCCTAGCTGCTGAGAAAGTTGGTGTGCGTGGAGTTCCGGGTACTACCGAGATAATCCAACATCCCGATGAGGTCCGTAGTTTCGCCGACGAGCATGGCTATCCGGTTGCAATTAAAGCGGCGTACGGCGGTGGAGGTCGCGGCATGAAGGTCGTGACTGCAGCCGAAGACGTTGATGCGGCTTTAGAGTCCGCTCAACGAGAAGCTGAAAGCTTTTTCGGTCGTAACGAATGCTATATGGAGCGTTACCTGACTTGGCCTCGACATATCGAAATGCAGATCATCGCAGATCAACACGGAAACACTGTTTGGCTTGGTGAACGTGACTGCTCCGCTCAAAGACGCCATCAGAAGCTGGTTGAGGAAAGCCCGGCTCCGAACTTTCCTAACGAGGTGCGGGAAGCTATGGGTGCCGCCGCTGTGGCTGTAGCCGAAGGCTGCGATTACACCAACGCCGGAACTGTCGAGTTTTTGTTTCAGGACGGCGAGTTCTTCTACCTCGAGATGAACACCCGGTTACAGGTTGAACATCCTGTAAGTGAACTGGTATCTGGAATTGATTTAGTTCGAGAGCAGATTCGGGTCGCAGCTGGCTCAGAGTTGTCTTTCAGTCAACAAGACATCGAACAAGATGGCCACGCTATTGAGGTGAGAATCAACGCCGAGGATCCAGCAGGTGGGCGATTCCTGCCATCTCCGGGGACGCTTAGCGAACTAAAAATTCCACAAGGTTTCGGCATCCGTTGGGACGGTGGTTACGAACCGGGCGACACGGTTTCGCAGTTCTATGACAACTTGGTTGGCAAGCTCATCGTATGGGGCTCTGACAGGGCCACTGCAATTGCGCGTATGCGAAGTGCGTTGGTTGAACTAGAGATAGGTGGAATAGCGACTACTGCAGCAGCCCATAGCGCAATTTTGGCTAGTGCCGACTTTCAGGCGGGTGAACACAGCACTAAGTGGGTAGAAGAGTCTTTGGACCTCTCCGACGTGGTCGGGAAAGTCACCGGCCTTGACCAAGAAGCTGATCTAGCTGATCCCCGAGTTCGAAAAGATGTGGTTCTCGAAGTCAACGGAAAGCGCTTTGAGGTCGCCGCTTGGGTTCCCGAAGTTGCTGGAGTTGCAGCTACTGCAGCTCCCAAACCTCGGAGATCTACCTCAAGTGGTGCCGGTGCTGCCGGTTCGGGTCAAGTTGCCGCGCCAATGCAAGGAACCATTGTGAAGGTTTTGGTCGAAATTGGACAAGAAATCGCAGAAGGTGAAGCCGTAGTGGTTCTAGAAGCTATGAAGATGGAAAACAACATCAATGCTGACAAAACAGGTTCTGTAGTTGACATAAAGGTAAATCCTGGTGACACGGTAGGTGCAGGCGATATCGTCGCAATCATTGAATAGTGGCGCGACCCGCGATTGCTGCAACACTGCGCCAGACTGGTGGGCGTGATGAGTAACTGCAAAAGAGAATGGCCTCTATGCGCGGCATGATGCTTGCTGGTGGGGCTGGGACTCGACTATTTCCGCTTAGTCAAGTTTCAAGCAAACAACTCCAAGCTGTCTACGACAAACCAATGATTTATTACCCGCTGGCTACGTTGATGACCGCCGGTATTAGAGAAATACATCTGATTAGTTCGCCTGCCGATTTACCGATTTTTGAACGGGTCTTAGGTGATGGTCAACAATGGGGCATAAGCCTCTCGTACAGCGTTCAACCAAACCCCGGTGGCATTGCCGAAGCTGTGCTTATTGGCGAAGAATTTGTGGGTGACCAGCCCTTCAGTCTGATACTTGGGGACAACATTTTTCACGGTCCTATAGGTCTCGATATTGAGGTAGCAGGCTTTGTTAGTGGAGCTGTCATCTGGGGCTACCCGGTAGAGGACCCTCAACGTTACGGAGTGGTCGAGATCGACAGTTCTGGTTCTGTGTTGTCGATTGAAGAGAAGCCAAACAACCCCCGAAGTGACCTCGCCGTTCCAGGGCTTTATGTATATGACGACACGGCCGTTTCCCGAGCTAAGGAACTAGCCCCTAGTGACCGTGGGGAGTTAGAAATCACTGATCTAAATATGAGTTTCTTGGTCGATGGAGAGCTCAGGGCGGCAAGCTTGGGGCGAGATACAACCTGGTTGGACTCAGGAACTCACGAAAGTCTTCTGGAAAGTTCCAATTTCGTTGCTTCAGTCGAGAAAGAAAATGGATACAAGGTCGCGTGTTTGGAGGAGGTTGCTTTCAAGATGGGGTTTGTGTCGGACAAAGAGGTGGCGAGAACAATCGACTCAATGCCTCTCTCTCCCTACAGGACCTATTGCGAAAGAGCGATTGGGGGGTGAAGAACAGCGGGGTCGATAGAGCGACACGCTGGACCCTAGCTGTCGTCGTTGCAACCATCGTTCTGAGCATCGGCTTGTCCTTGGTTGGAGCACGAACCTTTCTACGTTCTGACACTGTTTTACGCTGGGCTCCCTGGAATGAGAGTCAGCCGATTGACCTTGAACTCACCTCAATTCCTGTTGCTGATCCAGTTGATTCAGGATTTCCTGCTCAGGAACAGTTCCATAGCAGACTCTTAGACGGTGATTTTGCTATGTGGAACCCTTATCCAGCAGGTGGAACGCCTCTCGCTTCGGTTCCACACCAAGGGTTTTTTGATCCGCTCAATTTGCCATTTCTTTTTTTTCCCGACCGGGTAGCACCTGCATGGATAAAACTCGCTGAGCTATCTGTAGCTATCGCTGGTGTCTTTCTTTTGCTGCGCAGTCTCGGAGTTTCTCATGCTGCTTCTTTGACAGCTGGGTTCGTTTATTCGTTTAGTGGTTTTCAAACAGTGTGGACGAATTGGCCTCAAAGTCATGTCGGTGCTTATCTTCCTTGGCTTTTGTGGGGCGCCGAGCGGCTAATGCGACACCGAAACTTTTCTGCATCCCTCACGATCGCTATAACGACATGCGCAATGTTGTTAGCCGGTTTTCCAGCGTTAACTGGATGGGGCCTACTCCTGATGCTGTTATGGATTATTTTGCGATCTCGAACTGAATTTCGACAGGATCAAAAAACGTTTCGATGGTCGGTATCGGCTCTTGGGTCGGTTGCTCTGGGTTTCGGTTTGGCTGCGTGGCAGATCTTTCCGTTCATCAGTCAAATAAACGCGACTGACCTTTCTCATCGAACGCAAACCGCGTCGGACCATCTATCCACTTCGTTGATGGCCACAGCAGCCATTCCCCGGGCATTTGGTTCACATGCCCAAGGCTTTTTCTACGGTGACCGCAATTACATTGAAACGTGCGCGTTTTTGGGGGCGGGAGCACTGGTCATAGTTGTATGTGCACTGTTGTGGCGTCCATCTGCATCAGTCTCGCGTTCGGTGACTGCAATAACCGCCGGCTTATTGGGTATCACGACGCTTCTCATATTCACTGGTGGCCCCCTCTTGGCTATCGCCCAGAATTTTCCTGTCTTTGATACGAACTTCGTAGGCCGGATGCGCTCAATTTGGCTGCTGCTCCTAGCCCTTTTAGTTGGTCTAGGCCTCGAAGCTTTGCGATCTGGCGGTGATCTAGGAGGCGATCGGTTCGACAAGTATCGAAGCCGGTGGCATATCGCAGGGCTTATCGCTGCCATACTCACTGCCCTTGGCGGGGTTGCCTATATTTTGCGGCTCGCCGAGCGCGAGGGTCATCTTTCTAAGGTGGCTCCGTCCGTTGCAGTTGCTGGCCTAGCAGCATTAATTATCACCGCAGCTGTTCTATTACGTCATCGAAGTTCGCTACGCCAGTTTCTACCGGCAGTGGTAGCAGGCGTTGCTGCTATTGAGATACTTCTATTTGTTGGTCCGTTTTGGCCTAGCGAGGTTCCTGAGCGCCACTACCCAACTACACCGGCTCACGAGTTCTTAGCGTCACAGGCGGATGGAGACCGAATTGCGGCGCACGATTTAGCGTTTTATTCAGGCACAACTACCCACTATGGAATTCGAACTGTTACCGGTCATGTGTTTCATCAACCGACGTGGGGCGATCTACTAGTAGCTGTCGATCCAGAAGCCTTTGACAGGTCCTACACATTCTCATTCCTCGAATTTCTTGATGTCAATCGTTTGAGTTCGCCAGTCTTAGATCGGATGTCAGTTCGTTGGTTGGTTACCCAGGTAGATTTCCCGTTACCAGGAACGCCATTTGGGTTATCGGAAGGTGAGTCATCACGGGAAGTTACACCTAACGCTCATCTAGAAATCGCCGTGAACTCTCAACCCATGCGAGGCATCGAAATTCTTCTCGTTGACGATTTCTTTACGACAGATCTGGCCGGGCGATTACGCGTCGAAGTAGTGGGACCAGATGGCACGGTGCACACTGGACGACGACACGTTCGCGGATTCTTGCCGGCTGGCAGACACTGGATTCCAGTTGCCGCAGAGAATTTGCCCACTGAAGGAGAGGCTTTAATTCGCGTCCGCTTAGACGCTGAAGATGGGGCCTTGAACCTGCGAACTGACCAGTTTGGGTCACCTGTTCTCAATGGGATGGCACCCGGTGGTCATGGTTTGCGTTTGGCATACGCGGACGATGTCGCCATTTGGGAAAATCTAGACGTACTGGACAGGGTCAGGTTCGCGGCCGAGGGGGTTGTTGTTCTTGATGGGCAAGAGCGAGTCAAGATGTTGCAGGCCGGTCTCCCTTCTGAGCTGATGGTGCTATCAGACCAGTCTGATCACCTCACTGGTTCAGTGGCTACAACTGCGGTAATACATGATTTTGACGATCAGCTTGATCATTTGAGTATTTCATTGACATCCACTGGACCGGGCTGGCTGGTAGTAGCCGATGCTATGCAAAACGGGTGGGTCGCTTCAGTTAATGATGTGGATCAACCACTAGTTGCAGCTGATCACGCATTGGTTGGGGTTCCTGTGCCGGAAGGCTTCAGCACGATAAGGCTTGAATATCGACCTTCGGGTCTGAAAGCGGGGGTATACGTTTCGGCGCTGTCGTTGGCGTTGACGCTCTTATTGACCTGGCGACGCAGACGCACCCGAAAAGACAATCACGGCTCGGTAGTAGAACCATCTTCAATTGTTGTGTAATCGCCAAGCGTCAGTTCTATGTTCCGAACTCTCCGAAGAACTCGTTCGCTGATAACGCGGTTGGACCTGAGAAGGTCTGCCAGCAGACCGAGCATCAACATTTGCATAGCGACCAGCAAACACACAGCTCCAACTATTAGTGACTGGATATGCCCTTCTCCTCCTGCAGTCACATAAAACCATCCGAACCGACCGAATAGCACTATCCCGACCAGGGCGAAGATGGCCGCCGGAATATTAAAGACTCGTAATGGTTGGTGCATGGCATATACCCGAGAGATGGTTCCTGCTGATCTTCGAACGTACTGTCGTTTTGACCGAAATAGACGTGATGGGCGAGTTGTCGGATTTACCTTAATCGGGATGTCCGAGACAACTAGGTCTGAACGACCTGCCTGAATCAAGGTCTCAAGGGTATATGTAAATTGCGATACCACGTTTACTTGAAGAGCTGCTTCTTTGCTGTAAGCCCTAAATCCTGAGGTTACGTCTGAAACCTCAGTTGAAGATGCTTGCCGAACTACCCAAGAGCCGATCTTCTGCAAGAATTTTTTTAGCGTTGAGAATTCTTCGTGGTTCGATATGTCGCGACTCCCAACCACTAGATCGGCATCACCACTAGTAATTGGTTCGACAAGATCGGGAATGTTGCTTGCTGAATATTGGTTGTCTGCGTCTGTGTTGACAATCACGTCAGCGCCTAAACGCAGGGATGCGTCAAGCCCAACCTGAAACGCCACTGCTAGGCCTTTATTCTGAGTCAACTTTACGACTGCGTCCGCTCCACAAGCTTTGGCGACCTCTGCCGTTTCGTCGCTCGAACCATCATCAACGACTAACCAAAGAACTTCGTCAAACCCACTTACTACTCTCGGTAAATCGGCCATTGTGGCCGGTAGCGTCTCTGCTTCGTTGAAACAGGGAATCTGGATGACGAGTCTCACTTCCCCATTGTGGTAGAAGAATGCACTAGACACATGGCGGGTAATTGTTCTTTGCCCGTTTTTATTGGTCTCGAAGTTAGGTCAGGGATAATGAGTAACGAAGCGACATACGAACTTCAAGGACATATTGCAACGATTACTTACAATCGTCCGGAATCTCTTAATGCGATCAACGGCGCGATGCGAGAATGTTTGAACGCGGCGTGGTTGGAGTTCTATAACGACCCAGAGGCCTGGGTTGCCGTCCTAACGGGATCTGGACGCGCTTTTTGTGCCGGCGCCGATTTGCGTCCCGGTCAAGGCAACTCGGCTGGTTCGTGGTCAGGGAGTTACTTCGAAATTCCAACGATCAATAGCTTTGAGAGTGGCCTGGAGTTATGGAAACCAACTATCGCTGCCGTTAATGGGGCTTGCATCGGATACGGATTGACTGGTGCTATCGCGACTGATTTTCTTTTGGCATCCGATCGCGCCGTTTTCGGTATGCCAGAAGTGAAGGTCGGTGTACCAACGATCGTTGGGTCAATGCGCATACCCTCAAAAATTGCTTGGGCAGACGCTATGGAAATTTTATTGACAGGTGACAATATCGACGCCCACAAGGCAGTTGATATTGGGCTGGCATGGCGGGTTATCCCTCACGATGAACTGATGGATGAGGCATATGTGCTTGCCGAACGACTTTGTCAGGGCGCTCCCCTAGCGGTTCGCGCTGTCAAAGAGGTTGCTTCCCGGTCTCAACGAATGGGTTGGGCTGAAGCAGTGCGTATGGGTGAAAGCATTAGGAGAATCGTCGGAGGCACAGAAGACGCCCAAGAAGGTGTCGAAGCGTTCCGGGAAAAACGGGACCCTCAGTGGAAAGGCCGATAGAGGTCTAGATCACCATCAAAAAATCTTAGATTTCAAGTACTAGTCGCGCCACAACGTCAGTCCCGAACGCAGTCAATATTGCCAGGTACAAGAGCCCAGTAGCAGCCATCACGGCTGCATATTCACGCTCGCGAAGTGCAGCGCGAGTAACAATCACCAAAACTCCGGTGGTCAAAGCGCAGGCCAACCAAAACCATCCGAGCATTCCTCCGTAGCTGTCATCAATTGTTCCTGATAGCACCGAAAGCATGCCTGTCGGCACAATGAGCAGGCCAACCTCTAAGGGCCACAGCCTACCGAGCCATGAAACCTGCTCTAACAACGGCTCTCTTCGCAAGCCTGGTTGAACTAGATACCAGTGTCCTAGCAACATGGCATCAGTAACTGAACCCAAGAATGCGGCGCCAACCAAGATTCTTGCTGTCTGCAGAACTTCATTTCCTCCACCACCTAGGCCCGCAGCTACCAATCCGATAGTCCCAACAATGGGGGCTAAAAGGTCCCATCGGGGATCAAAGCTTGATGTTCCTTCTCTAGATTCAGTGGACCGGGACGTTGAATCCCCAGTTCGTTGAACGATTGATAGCACCAAGGCGAATGCGGCAGTTACAGCTACAGCGACTGATGCGGCATCTCGGATAGGTTCAGATGCCCATCCATATCCAGCGATCGCCGCAAGGGTTGCTATCGCCGCATAGCTCGCGCGAAGGAGCCATCCGTAGCCATCTCCTAATTCTCTGCGGCGCGTCGTGACCCAACAAAACAGAAGACCGCCAGTTGCCCACTGCAGCAGTATTGTTGCGGCGTCAAGTTGTGGACCAGCGGCCATTATTGGGAGTGTAGCCACCCTGGACTCAATATTACGGAGTTGCCGTTAGCGACCGGATGCTCTCGGCTGCGTTATAACTTGACCTTGTGAGGGGGCCTGCCTCTACGTGTGAGATTCCCAGTTCACGGCCACGTTGGGCCAGCATTTCGAAGACTTGAGGAGTTACCCATCTTTGCACTGGTATGTGGCTAGCAGTCGGCCTGAGATATTGACCGATCGTCACGATGTCGACACCGACCGAAGCCAGGTCGGCAAGTGTCGAAACAAGTTCGTCATCAGACTCTCCCAGTCCTGTGATCAATCCTGATTTCGTGGTGATTCCTTCTTCCTTTACCCGAGCGAGAAGAGCCAAACTCCTGGCATATCCGGCACTTGGACGCACTGCACGTTGAAGCCGCACAACAGTCTCTATGTTGTGGTTAACGACGTCGGGTCGTTCATTTAACAAACATCCCAGTGAATCTTTTTTGCCGCCAAAGTCTGGAACGAGTGTTTCAATAGTGGTGGATGGGCTAGCGACTCGAATTGCTCTAACGGTGTTTGCGAATCCGATGACCCCTCCATCACTTAGATCATCGCGAGCGACAGCGGTAACAACCACGTGCAGCAGCGCTAGATCCGAGACTGCCTTTGCGACGCGTTCTGGTTCTTCTTCATCAAGATCCACCGGACGTTGCGTATCGACAAGGCAAAAACTGCATGCGCGCGTGCATCGGCTGCCATTGATCATAAATGTGGCTGTGTCTTTGCCCCAACATTCGTAAATATTCGGGCAACCTGCCTCTTCGCAAACCGTCGTTAGGTCAAGGTCGCGAAGAGTTGAACGAACTCGTCGATAACCGTTATTGACCTCGATTTTCGCTTTCATCCAAGAGGGCTTTCTGTCGGTTATCGAAAACCCGTTCGGAACCCCCGCTTCGGTTAGGCGTCGCTGTCTTCGGTCTGTTGTTTTTCGCTCCCGAAGCGGAACTATTACTTCTCGTCCAGCCTTGGATACGCCTGCATGGTCGCCTTTAAATATTTCTAAATCTTGGGTTTGATGTGGGGATGTAATCCCGGCGATGTCAGATCCGTCAATTCCCCAGCTTGTGACTGCTTTCTTCGTGACCTCCTCTACGACCGCCTCCATTGGTACGTCGATACCTTCATCTTTCAGGCTGGTAGCCGTAAATTCGTTGATCCCACATGGAACGATGTGGTCGAACCAGGAAAGATCTGTTGTCACATTGAGAGCAAAGCCGTGCATGGTTCGCCCACGACTGAGTCGAACACCAACGGCGGCTACCTTTCGGGGATTCCCGCTTTTGGAGTTCACCCATACACCCGGGTATCGGCCTATACGAAAGCAGTCGTCGAGTCCTAATTCTCTGAGCGAGTCGATTAAGACTTGTTCTACTTGGTGTACGTAAGCTTTGGTCTCCGCCAGACCCCCGCCCCGCCGACCCGGCAGCGATAGCACGGGGTACCCGGTGAGTTGCCCTGGACCGTGATAGGTAATGTCACCTCCCCGGTCAACTTGTTTGTATGTTGCTCCGATGTTGCGTGGGTCTATAAGAAGGTGCGATAAGTCCGTGTTAGGTCCGCCTGTAAAAACATGTTGGTGTTCAAGTAGCAGCAGGTGATCGTCATCACTCGAGTGAAAAAGTTTTCGTTGCAGATCTAGCGATTCTTCATAGTCGACTTGACCTAGCCAGCGGACTCTAAACATTTATTTGACAACACTTTGGTCGGAGGTTTCGAAGTTCATATTCAATGCTGCCTTATCCGTGCAATGTGCGACCGGCTAGTTCTAGGGCGGCTTCGCCAAAGAGCTCTGACAGGGTGGGATGTGGCTGAACGAAATCTGCGATTTCACTAATTTCAATATCACGGTTAATGGCCAGGTAACCCTGACCTAGTTGTTCAGTCGCCCATGGCCCTATGAGGTGGACTCCCAAAAGTTTTCCAGCCTTTCCATCTTCTCGGCGTTCTGCAACAAGTTTGACCATGCCTTCGGTGTCGTTGTGTATCAGGGCCCGAGCGTTGCCAATAAATCGATGCTGCGAAACAGAGATTTCGTATCCATCTGCTTTTGCTTGTTCTTCGCTCAATCCTGCGTATGCAATCTCGGGGTGACAATAAATTGCCCAAGGAACTTTCGAGTAATCAATTGGGGCTCGTGGCTCTCCGGTTATGTCGCTCACAACCAACATGGCTTCGGCAAAGCCGACATGTGCAAGTTGCGGCGTCGCAATTAAGTCACCCACTGCGTAAATACCATCTAAATTTGTGCGACAAAATTCGTCAACCCGCACAAAACCTTGGTCGTCAACTTCAACCGATGTTTCCGCTAGTTGAAGATGTTCGGTATACGGACGCCTACCTATGCAAACGATAATCTTTTGAACTTCTATTTCAGCACCGTCGCTTAGCTGCAAGGTCGTTTCGTGCACCAGAGGGGTATGCCCAACAGCGGTTACTCCAGTAAGCGTTTTGATTCCTCGTTTTTTGAACGACCGTTGCAACGCTTTGGCTATATCAGCGTCAGCTCCAGGAACAAGCCGTTCATCTGCTTCGAGAATAGTTACTTCAGTTCCTAAGTCAGCCAACATAGAAGCAAATTCGCAACCGATTGCACCTCCTCCAATAACTGCTGCACTTTCAGGCAACGACGTCATAGTTAATACGTCGTCGGACCCTAAAATGGTGCGACCGTCAATCTCGAAGCCAGGCAGGGTTTTTGACTGAGAACCTGCAGCTAACACGATCGAGGCACCGGTCAGCAGCTGTTCGACACCGTCATCCATCTGCACTGCAATCCTTCGATCTTTTGTCAGGTTTCCCGTTCCCGAAAAGAGTTCAATATTTTTGCTTTCTACAAGGTTTGTTATTCCCTTGAAAAGCCGATCCACAACAGCTTGTTTACGATCTTGGGCGGCAGAAAAGTCCACTACTGGAGCTGCAGTCATGATGCCAAATTGATCAGCTTGTGAAACGGTCCTATGGACCGAAGCAGTTTCAAGTAATTCTTTTGCAGGGATACATCCCCGATGCAGGCAAGTTCCGCCAAGACGATCTCGTTCAATTAGAGCAACGCTGAGATCCGCTGCTGCCGCTGTCAGCGCTGTTGCGTAGCCAGACGGTCCTCCGCCGATCACAATTACATCAAAGTCGCTAGAAGTCATTCTGTTGCCAATCGTAACCCGCTACCAGTGGAGCCTTGGCAAGATGATCAAACTTAAGTTTGGTGACCTCTAAACCGCGATTAACACCTGGGCGGCAAAAGCTACAAGGATCGCCAATCCTGTCGCTAAGGCTGTGATTATCAAGGCTCTTGTGCTCACTTATAACGAATCTAGCGGTCCGGCGACTTCTGACACATAGCCTTTGCAATGTGCGTCGCCAATTTTTTAATGTTGTTCTACTAGTCGGTCTAGTTCTCGCCACCGCTTGTTCGACTGGAAGCCGACAAGACGTTGCATCTGACTCAAGCGACACACCCCTAACACAGGCTCCAGACCTAAATTTGGAAACCTCAGCTCTAGATGAGACGGCTAGATCTGAAGTTCCTCCAGCGCTCGCCGTCCTCGATCGTTCCACCATTACAGGCGAAGTATTCGAACCCTCATCTTTAGCCGGAAACGAGGTGCTCTTATGGTTCTGGGCTCCCTGGTGAGGCGCTTGCAACAGAGAAGCAGCGGCGGTCGCCGCTCTGAGCAGCCAAAGTGACATCATCGTTGTCGGCTTACCTGGTCGCGACGACTTAGATGGTTACATTGATTTCGTTACTCGTCATGGTCTTGGCCACCTACCTCACATCGAAGATACTGACGGCACTCTTTGGAATCATTTCGAAAATACATCCCAACCAGCTTGGATCTTTTTCGACACGAACGGGCGGGCTAGCAGGGGGCGCGGTCCGCTCCCCTCCCAATTGCTTAAGTTCGATTAAGCAGTACTTGATATGACTGAAAGCTAGGTTTTGTACATGTCTCGCAGAAAGATCAGTTGTGAGAGGTTGATTTCAGCTTCACCAGCAACAATATTCGATGTTCTAGCTGACCCCTCTCAGCACGCAGCTATAGATGGTTCCAAAAGCGTTCAGGGGCACGTCGGACAGCAAGCTCGCCTGTCTCTTGGGAGCACTTTCGCGATGAAGATGCGTATCGGTGTGCCCTACCACATAAAAAATCGTGTTTTAGAGTTCGAAGAAAATCGACTTATTGCCTGGGGCCATTTCGGCGGCCATATTTGGAGGTATGAATTGACTCAAATAGCAGAAAAGACTCTGGTAACCGAGACCTTTGATTGGTCGACGTCCCGCTTACCGATCCTCATTCAGATCTTCCGTTACCCCCGGCGTCATACGAAAAATATGCAAACTACATTGCTGCGCCTCGCCGGTTTAGTCGAACCAGCTCCTGAGTGAGACTTACAACTTGTTGTTTCATTATTCTTTGCGTCTCTTTCGGTTGCGGCAAATCCGACAAAGTATCTCTTCTTGATGGATCAATGAGAACTCCAGCCGGGGAGATAACGACGGGTGGCAGTGTCGGAGTGCTTCGACTGTTGCCTGGCGATTGCTTTCTTGGTCTCATTGATGAAATTGAGGTAGTTGATGCAGTCCCATGCGCTGAGGACCACCAAGCTGAAGTCTTCGCTATTTTCAATCTCGCTGGCACCAAGTGGCCTGGCACATCGTCTGTAGCGCAAACTGCGAAAAGCGGTTGCCTAGAACGATTTCAGAACGCCACAGGACTGGTATTTGATCCAACCCATATGGTCATCACCGGCTATGCCCCGAGTGAACGGTCTTGGAAAGATGACCGAAGCGTTCTATGCGCAGTAACACCTCACGATTCTGCTCTAGTTAGAGGACGCCTAACTCTCCGATATCGGTGACTCTATTGTGGGTCAATAATCCACACATCGTCTTGGAACCGTCTTTCCAGCTTCCTCTGAAGATCGCCTAACGTTCGATCGTCACCATTGCGAATTAATACGGCTTCAGTAGCACGTCGAAGAATCTCGTCATCACGGCGCCCCATTACTTTGGCGTATTCGACACCGGTTTTGGGGTTCTCTTTGCTAGCGATAGTTACCGAACGTGCTCCACCTAGGAGTTCCTGAAATCGTTTTTGTGTGGCATCAGGCCATCTCAGCTCTACACCTTCGAAAGCAAGGACAACGACGTATGGAGTAGCAGAGGCTGCAGCTGCTTCAGCCGCCAACATTTCTGCCCCTAAGCCAAGACCTGTCAGCACTTGCACGTCTGATTGCATTTCGAGCTTGGCTCTTAAAATCTCGATGAGCTTACGACGTATCCCAAGCGTGACGCTGTTCTCCCCGTAACCGCCTAACTCTGGTGGGCGATGCCCAAAGACAGCGACGCTGTGTGTTGCATCTTTGCGAAACGTCTCACTTTTTGCAGCGTCGTCGGCAGCCAGCCCCTTCACGATCGCGTCTGTATAAATGCCACCGCTTTGGTTTGCTTGTTGGGCGGCAGCGGTAGTAGCTAGTCGATCGGCTGCGTCATTGAGACGGTCACCGGAATGCCCCTTGACCCATCGGAATTCAACATCGCCTCGGGCATTGACCAATTCAATGAAGGGTTCCCACAAATCGCGGTTGGCCACGGGTTCCTTCTTCGAATTTTTCCATCCGCGCTTTAACCATCCCTTCCACCATTCTTGACGAAAACAATTAACTACGTATGTGGAATCGCTGTACACACACAATGGACCTTCTAGAGCTTGAACAGCTGCACTAGCGGCTGTCAGTTCCATACGCTGGTTCGTGGTTTGAGGTTCATATCCTGAGGACCAGGGGCCTTGATCAACAACAAATGCCCACCCTCCGGGCCCTGGGTTGCCTAGACAAGCACCATCAGTAAATACCTCGGTGGTCATGGCTGCACTTCATGCATAACGAATGTCACCAAAACACGTACTTCTGTTGTACGCGCCCTCTTGAACTAAGGATAGATTCATTGCAATGGAGAGCATGGCAGGTTCTCTGCGTTTTACAGGCAACGCTGACGCTGACGACTTGTTGAACAACAACTTTTTGGCTCTTTTCATTGGGATGCTGTTGGACCAACAGTTTCCCATCGAAAGAGCCTTTCTAGGGCCACATCAGTTAGCCCAAAGGCTTGGCTTTGATCTCGAGCCTTCTGACCTAGCGAGGTTGCCTATTGAAGATTTAGTTCGATTTTTTTCTGAGAAACCAGCCTTGCACAGGTTTCCAAAGTCGATGGCTGAGAGAACCCATGCTCTCTGCCAATATTTGATCGATTATTACGGCGGAAACCCTCAAGATGTCTGGGCTGATCTTTCTGACGCAGCAGAATTACATCAGAGGTTGTTATCGCTCCCCGGTTTCGGTGAGAAGAAGGCTCAAATCTTCATTGCATTGCTTGCTAAGAGATTTCAGGTAACCCCTGACGGGTGGGAACAGTTTGCAGGTCATTATGCTGGCGTTGGTTTTCACTCGGTAGCGGACCTTGATTCACCCGAGGCACTATCGCAATTAAGGAAACAAAGGACGAAGGCGAGGAAAGCAAAGTGACATCAGGTATTCCTCTTAAGGATCGTTGCTATGAAGATTTTTCGATCGGCGAGTCTTTTGTTTTAGGCAGCGTTGAGATGCACGAAGAAGAGATGCTCGCATTTTCAACCCAATTCGACCCTCAACGTTTTCACATCGACCCAGAAGCGGCTTCCACAACTATGTACGGCGGCTTAATTGCGTCGGGGTGGCATACAGGGTCGTTGATGATGCGTTTGAGCGCCGAAGGGTTTTTAGGTGAACACTGTTTAGGGGCTGCTGGGCTTTCCGAGTTGTCTTGGCCTTCGCCAGTACGCGCAGGAGATGTTCTTACCTTGAGGGTGGAGATATTGGCTATGCGAGAAAGCGGGTCACGACCAAACATTGGTTTCATTGAACTGGCCAACGAAATGATCAACCAGAACGATGAGGTCGCGCTTCGCACAGTGGGCACCATGCTCATAGCTAGGAAGGACTCCTAGGGTTCGTCGAGGCTCTCCCCTGCTTGGCGTTCTAACCAACCCATAAGTACAGCCACGGCCCGCGGATCATGTCTTATTCGATGGTCGGCGCCATCAATAAGCCGGAGCTCTGGAGCAGGGTGCAGGTCCGCTAGCTGCTGAGCATCATTGGAGGGAACCTGCCGATCGTTTGTTCCGTGAATAATCAAAAGAGGTCGTTCACCAATCGATTTTATTGAGTCGATAGCTCGATGCTGACGAAGTTCACCTGACCACTTACTTACCGATTCGGGATAATCATCATTATCGATGACTCCAACGTCGCGGCAGTGTTGGAGAAAGCGTCGCGGGTCGGTTGCCCAGTCGTCGAAGTCGGCGCG
>CEVU01025729.1_pt1 | contig 33490 bp, 40 predicted proteins | sample 427081 | NCBI WGS metagenome assembly CEVU01 (sample SAMEA2623868, study PRJEB7988) | marine metagenome | biome: marine biome (ENVO:00000447); feature: deep chlorophyll maximum layer (ENVO:xxxxxxxx); material: "saline water (ENVO:00002010), including plankton (ENVO:xxxxxxxx)" | depth 80 m | reverse complement strand
GCTCATCGCTTAGTGATACTGCGTTCTATCGGATGCTTAACGCTGTTCTGCCAGAGGCAGAAGAGGATGCGGCAACCAAAACAAAGAACGCTATCGATGCGAAACGTTATGCGATTCTGAACGCTTGGTCACAAGAAACTAATGGTGACTGGGGTAATGGATGGCTCGCATACAACGCATTCCAGGGTGCTGAACAGCACCGAATCAACCAAGGCTTCAAGTCTACGACTGTTGCGAAACAGAACGGATTTGAGAAAGTCTTGGACCGTAAAACACCTATAGCTGACGCTGCGGAACAATACCTCCGTGAGCAGATGTTGTTAGGTGTCTGAAGGTAGGCTAGGTCTGGGGGGTCGGGTGATACCTAACGGTATACCTCCCTCCTGACCCCCCTCCCCCCTCTTGGTGTATTACACCCCCTCACGAAGTGAGGGTGTAATACACCTAGTAGCAAACAAACCCACAAACCATTGGAGGTTATTTATGTGGATATTTAATGACGACGGTTTCTTTTCAACCGTTGTAGATGCACACGACCATAGTCGTCTGGCTGTGCGTAGCCGAGATGGCAACTCGCTTATACATTTCCTTGACTCTATGGAAATTGACAGAAGTGCATTAGTTAAGACTCCTGAGCGTGACTATCCGTATCGTGTTTATGTGAATCGAGATATTTGGGTTCGATACATGCGTAACAAAGCAGAAGCTTTGGATTATGTGGACTACAAGTCTCACATGGTCGGTCAACGTATGCACCACCCGACTAAACACATTCCACGAAAGTGGATTAACCGTTTAGGTGACATCTGGGCGTTGTTGTATGACGGCTGGGAAGTGCGTGGCGATGGCGATGGCTAACGCTGAGTGCAAGAAGTGTGGCAGGCCAACACGTTTGGAATCCGAAATGTTCGGATTTATACGGGCAAAGAACGGAGTTCCAGACTGGCCTGTACACATTTGGAATAAGTCAATCATGTGTGACAGTTCCCCACCGAAGGTGGAGGTGTCATAGTGAATCTTTGGCTGGTCATATGGCGAATCTTAGATTTCACTTCGATTAGCCATGAGATCCCTGAACCTGTTGCCCCAATCGTATGCGAATACTTTGCAGACGATTGTGTGAGGGCGTTGGGGATTGCGTGGTGCGAGTCACTACACAATCCCCGTGCCTACAACGGGGTGGATCATGGATTGTTTCAAATAAACGAAAACTATTGGGGCCATGTGTTTGAAAAGCACTGGCACAAACGCTACGAGGTTGAACAATCAACTCGGTTTGCGTTCCACATTGTGGAAAATACAAAAGCTAAATGGAATTTATGGACTTGTGGGAGGTACAAGTGACTGAAAGATCAAATAGATACAGAAAACAAAAGTGTTGGGCGATCATGCCTGACGGCTCACAATGCACAGGGACACGTAGGTCTAGTAAACCTTGGACAGGTCCAGGTTCACGTGACGGCAAAATTGCGTTGTGTAATGGACACAACACTCACTTTCTTAAATATGGTGAGCCACGTACACACGTTCCGTTGAAAGCTCAAATGCCTATGACGTTTGAGAAACGGGTCGAACATTACATGAACCCTGTTCATGGATACATTCAGATCACTCCTTACAAATGTTTTGAGTGGCAACGCACCAAACTCCGTGCAGGCTACGGGCTAGTTAATTCTAAAGTCGTAGCTGAACGGTGCGGAACAAAGAACAACGTGCAGACACATCGGATGATGTGGGTCTACAAGAACGGTCCCATCCCTGATGGGATGCAAGTCCATCACAACTGTTACAACACTTCTTGTTGTAACCCTGACCATTTAGAGCTTGCGACTGGGATGGAAAACAACAGTGATGCAGGAATGGTCCGACATCTAAGAAAGCGCTATGCCATGCTACTGGTAGAAAACCGTGACCTGAAAAAGCTGATTAAAAAATTGGAGAGACAAGTTGCCAAAGAAAAAAACAGAAATCAGCAAAGCCGAGCGTGATGCATGGCAGAAGCGTGCCATGCAACGCAACATGCCCACAGTCTGGGAAAACGATTCTTGGACGAAGGGCGAGATAGAGCGAGCACGTGGCAAAACTGAGCAGTCTTAAATACATCGAGTGGGAACCATCTGACTTCACCAAGTGTGGCTACATAGCTACCTATGCGATTGGTGGATGCAGATGCACTCTGTGTTGTGAACGGTGGCACGCATGGCACCAACCTTGGAAGGATAGCTACCGAACACCTGAGCCGTAATGAAACTGTAATGTAAATTACAAACAGCAGTCCGCTATACTAAGTAATTACTTAGTCTCCCCCAACCTCTGGTAGGTGGTTGGGGGGTACTTAGTAAGACTCAGTGTCCTACCCCACTGAGAGAATGACAACATGAACGAATACCCTTTACACAAAGACAGCGAAGGTCGCTGGGTGCATACATGGGTGAGGCAGTCCACAATAAAGACTGCTGATATGTGTTTAGAAAGATTCCGAAACACTATCCACAACCTTGTAAGCGAAGAAACAAAAGACGCGGCAACATTAGGCACGGCATGTCACGCAGTAGCTGAGGACGCACTCAACACCCGTAAGACAGGCGGAGAGATGTCACAGCAAGACATGATCGACTCCTTCGAGATGTACTGGGAGGAAGCCCTACCTACCATTCAGGTGTGGAACAAGTACTCAGGTGAAAGCGCATACGCAGAAGGATTACGCAAGATCGAGAACTGGCGCACCGAGGTGCTGCCAATGCTCAAACCAGTACAAGTCGAAGAATATTTTAATTTACTTTTCCATGAAGATGACAACAGGGTTGTCAAGTTCTCTGGCACCATCGACCTCGTTGAAGAGGACAGGCTTTGGGACTGGAAGTTCCCAAGCCGTGACTACAGCAGAGACAGATGGCAATACGAACGGTGGGATGTCCAGTCAATGGCTTACTGCTGGGCTAAAGGTATTTCAAATTTCTCCTATGCGATCATGCACCCGAAGGGTGTCGGTCGCATGGACATAGTTCGTGACGAAGGCCACACAGATTGGCTTCGTCAAAAGGTCTTAGGGTTATGCCACCTAGTTGAATCCGAGATGACTAAATATCCTCTCGGTGATGACGGATGGTGGTGCTCTGAGAAATGGTGTCCAGCGTGGACACGGTGCAAAGGCGCAACAATAGGAGGCGCAAAATAATGGCATGGAAGCCAATGGAGCCGCACGAGCGTGCGAGCATAGAAGCCCAAGTGGTCCTGAAAGGTGCTGTCGAGTTGACAGCAGCACAGGCCGCAGCAGGCACAACAGATCCCAATGAGGATATTCTTACAACACTGACCGACAATGCGTCAGCGTTAGCGAACATCCTTGGGGATGTGAAAACACAGTTAGGGGCAGCGCCCCAACCAGCAGCAGCACCCGCAGCGGTAGCAACAGAGACCGAAGCGGTAGCGGCTGTAACCCAAGCGTTCCAAGGGGCAACAACTACGCCTCGTGGACAAAGCCAATATCTAAGCGATGAGGATTACGACGCTGTTCATAAGATATTCCTAAGTGAAAAGAATGCAGGAATTGTTTATGCGTCTAAAGACTCAGCGTTCATGGATAACCAAGCGATTCGTAAACTGTTTCAAACAGGGATTCGCCACTTTCCTCAGGACTATTGGGCAGACACAATGCGAGGTAAAGATATTCCGACGACAAAGACAGGCAAATGTGGACTCGGAGATTTCAAACTCAAAAAAGGATTGTCCGTCGCAGAAGATGGGCAACCGTTTGTAGGCAAAGGCGATGGTAACCATCCTCTTGCAAGCAAGAGTGGTTACTTCGCTGGACTACAGAAGAACACTTCGTGGTCATGGCCTGAACGTCCCGAACCAGTTGACCCACAGGGTTGGCTTGTTGGAATAAGTGCCTAAAGAAATCAGCATGGAGGAGGCGAGGCAACTCGTCACGGGGGCGGCCACTGCGTCCGCCCCCACTCCTCCTGCCGCTGAACCCGAAGAGATCGACGGTGTAAGCGCCCAAGATCTACGCAGACTATTTACCCCTAAAGGGGAACAAGTCCGACGCATGAAACACGACTTGCGTGCAGGCAACGAATGGAGCTTTGGGGTACGAGCCTTTGACGAGGCCACACTCGGAGGCGCAAGACCAGGGCAACTAGTAACCCTGATAGGAAGATCGCATACAGGTAAAACATTGCTTGCCATGAACATGGTGGCAAAGAACCGAAACCATCGAACCCTTTGGGTTAGCCCAGACGAAACAGAAACAATGTTTTGGGGACGGTACTCATCTATCCGTTTGGAGTACGACCAGAGAGAATGGATTAACCGACTTATTCGCGAGGACCCCACAGCGTGGGGACGAGTCGAACAAATCATGGACGATGAAACCAATCTCCATTTTGAATCCACTGGCATGAGTGTCGATGACCTCGACAAAGCATTACGGATTGCATCCTCCACTCTGTGGGGAGGCAAACGTCCAGAAGTTTTAGTTTACGATTTCCTTGAACTGATACGAGGCGGCGAAGCTGGCGACGCAGCCAGCGTCCAAGCCAAGATCGAATCATTCAAGCAACTGGTATCTGACTGGCGTCTAGTAGGAATCATTATCCATCAGTCAGGCAGAGGCACAGGGAACCGTGGCAAAGCTGGCGGCATCGAAGCAGGCAGGTACGCATCCACAAGTGAAAGCCATTTCCTAATTGAAACATGGCGTAGATGGGATGACACCAACCTAGATGAGGAAACTCGTGCCCATTATGAGGACGAAGTTTCCGCTGGCCTGTGGAAAAACAAGGCTGGAGATGGGGAAAAAGCTGAGGTAAACCTCACCATAGACAGCAGTGGACGTATTCTGGAGCCAGGAGTTACATGGGAACAAGGCACGTTCGATGGATAGCACAGCAGCAAAGGTATTTGGAAACGTGTTTCAGGGCTTTCCGTATGCGTATGGAACAGACTCGGGCGGTTGCCGATGGATACCAGTCTCAACAGAACTCCTCGAACACCACCTAGAAGGCTCTGAGATGATCGGAATCTATCCGATGGTCTATGACCCCCTAAAACAAGACAGCGGGCCAGCAGGGTTCTTACAGTCGGCCTCATCACCTGACGCACGACCCATCTACCCTGACATGAAACCCGAACTATGGATGTGCACATGGGGAGCCATCGACATAGACGAAGGCGAAGAAGAATCAGAGATCATTGCCAAAAACGCAATCAAACTATTCTCCGCACTCGGCATAACAGGATGGTTAGAACGATCACGAAGCAAGGGCTACCACGTATGGGTATTCACCGAACAGTGGACGCCTACACACCTGATGCGAAAAGCATTACAAGCAGTAATGCAACTCGCAGGCGGAGACTACGACGCTGTATACCCTAAATCGGATTCATTAGACGGGCCACCAGGAAACTACATGCGTCTGCCCTACGGAGGGAACCGACCCGCAGGCAGACAAATCATGGTCAACCCAGACACAGGCGAAGCCTACGACATTTGGGATTTCATAATAGAAGCCGAAGCAGAACGCACACCTTTAGAAGATTTAGAAAGAGCAGCAGAACTATACCAACACCCCGAACCTGATCTTCCACCACCACGGGACTACAGCAAAGCCCCGCTGATGAAGGTAGACGGCTCACGACTCCGAGGACTGGCGTTAGTAATGTACCGTGACGGACCCCACGCCTATTACTCAACACAAGGCGCAGGACACGGACGACACGGATTCTTAAACCGATTCGCACGAGCCATGTTTGAATCAGGATTTGAACGAGGCGACGTAATGTCATGGACCAACGACCTAGATTCACGTCTAGGACAATGGTACGAAGAAGGTCCCAAGTTTATGGGGCGACGTGACGGCGACCGACAAATGGAACGGCTGGTAGACAATGCCCAAAAAATCGCAACCAAACACGTATGAAATAACAATAGAAGGACGACCCCGCACAAAGGGGCGTCCACGAATGACACGAACTGGACACACCTACACTCCACCTGAAACCAAAAAAGCAGAACAACTAATTGTTGAAGCTGTAGGCGACGACTTCCCCGTGTTTGAAGGCCCAGTAAAACTAGAAGCAAGTTTCTCTGCCACCGAAACACACATCAAGATCACGTCGCTACCAGATTGGGAGAAACCCAAGCTGACAGGCGACGTAGACAACTACATAAAACTGGTATCAGACGCCTTAGAAAAAGCAGGAGTGATACCAAACGACAGAGATGTAGTTTGGTTAGAAGGAGAAAAGAAATGAAATTTAAGGACCTCGATTTCTCTGAACGTCTCAACAGAATGGGCGACGAAGCCGAAACCAAATTTGAAGAACTAGCACCCTGGCCGTACGCACGCTACGGCCTCAACAGGCCACCGTTCCGCCTCGACAAAGTACCCACACAAATCTGTTACACCCCCGACTACCTAACAGAAAACTATTTAGTCGAAGTCCAAGGGTTTGGACGCAGCCAAGAAGTCCACATGAAACTAGACAAACTCAACTCACTAGCTTGGTGGCATGAACAAATGGAAGTCTTACTGTTCTTGCACGACTCCTTCTTCGACCGTCAAACCTTTCTCAGATTCCACACAGTCAGAGACTTATGCCTTCAATCCCAAACAAAATTTTTTCCAGAGGGTAAGGAATACTACGCAATCCCAGCAGACATAGCATGGAGGTATGGCCAAGAAGGAATTTCCCTTTGATCCTCTTGGATTTGCATACAAATGGGCATACTCGGCTCATAGCAGTCCTAAAGCAACTCAAATGCAAGCCCTTCAAGAAGCACCCCCTCACGTAGCCATTGAACAATCCCAAGAAGAACGCATACAGCTACACGACGCAGTATTAGATGCCTTCGATGAACTAGACGAAGATGAAATTTGGTTACTAAACGCTCTCCTGTACGAGCGTCTTAGCCTCAGACAAGTTCAACGTTTAACTAGCTTACCTAAAACAACAGTCGCAAGAAAACGTGACTACATCCTAAGAAAACTTAAACGAGCGTTAGAAAAACACCCAATCGTCAAAGACTATTTAACTTTTTTATTCATCTATCTCGTAATCTGAATCGTCCATAGCATCAGCAGACGCAAGTATCAGGCCACTGATAATTGCAAACACATGACTGTGCAAAGGACTGTTCTCAAAATCGTTCATCATCGACTCAGCAGAAAACGCCATAGCGTGCTCAAACGGCAACACAATCATCACAGCCAACGAATCATCATGCCATTTGGCATGATTCCCGTCGTCCACATTCAACAAATGTGAAGTGTTTTTTATGTCGTTATATATTTCTGAAGCCAGATAACCGTACTCTTCTGCCCAGTCCTCCCATTCCGAGTTCTCTTCCTCGGCAGACACCTCAGTCAACCAACGAAGCGGAATGCGAATCACCCACACGAGTCGCAGCAATAGCTTTACCAATAGCAATGACAGCAGCAACCGCACCAATTTTCAACGAGTCCGTCCAGTCAGGACCAGGAATAGCCATAGCGCCTACAAATCCCTGGCAGAACGTAGCAAACCCACGCTCAAATGTGTCTCTCAAAAAATCAAAGTTAAACAAAATATCTCCTTAAACAATCCACAAGTAACGCCAAGTTACAGGCCCGCAAACACCGTCCTTGCGAATAGGGAAATTGGCCTGGAATTCTCGTAAAGCCTTTTGGGTCGCTCGACCGAAAATGCCGTCCACCACCAAATTTGCGTTAATGCGTTCATTCAAACGTGTCTGTAAAGTAACCACGTTTCTACCTTTCGACCCACGATGCAAAGGTTTACGACGGAAATCCACCCCCAAAGACTCCATCTCCTCCATTTTCACATCCCAATCCAAAGCTGTAGGCGTTCCCGTCATCGGCATTCCAGAATGAATCCAGTCCGCTAGACCGTCTCCAGGGCAATATGTGGTGCCGAAATCTCTATGACATTTGACCCACAAGTGATCGCCATACTCATTCCGCATTGCCTCTACAACGGTAAGGATCGCCTCCTTCCCTGTCTCAGTTAGATCATCACCCGAACCGATATAAGAAATTGAAGTGGTATTAGAGTTATGCCCTTTCGTAGCAGCACCCTGCTTCCACCCACGACCCTCAAAAACCTCGCCAGTCTCACCAGACACCAGCCAGTTGTAAGCAATCGAGCGCCATCCACGAGTCTTTACGTGATATTTGTCGTGCTGACGGATGCGATCCCACGGAGAGGACGCAGACCCCGTTGTATGATGAACGACAATTCCCACAGGTACACGGCGGAATTCACTCAACCTCTTACCAGAGTCAATAGCTCCCCATTCGTCACGAGAAATGAACTGCATACCTATAGGGTAGTTCGTCCCTACCGAAGTCTTGCGGTCCTTAAAGAACGTTCTTGTTCCATTTCATCTTGCCTCTCATAGAAACGAGAATTACGTTCCATCCGTTGTTCCCACTTTGTGTTCGTGCGTATCCCCGCACCGAACACAAAAGAAATCCAAGTAGACACAGAACGTTCCTGATACCGCTCTTCATCAGGATACAACCGACGCAAATCACTTAACGTAGGCATTAATTGAGCCATAGCGTGAAGCTCATAATCCTTCATCGCCCAATCACCTTGATTGTTTTTTCTTGCAAGACCAGGCAATGACAACAAATCCATTAAGAAAGGAACTTTGGCGTAAGCAGTAGGAACAACCTCATAATCACCCTTAAAGTTGTAACCCTTCCAAAGATTCTGTTTAGCTTTCCACTCAAACGGAGCTTTAATTAACGGAGTGACCTGCGTACCTAACGTTTCTAACGTTGTCTGTAAGCGATCCATCACGCTTTCATCTCTGTCGAACCGCAACGGTGGTTCGACAAGCTCCATCAACTGCTTAAACGGCATGTCAGGAAGAACAAACATGTTCTCTCCTTCATACTTAAACGGAAGTTGAATAGCGCCTTGACGTTCCATCCACTTAGGAACAATCTTTGGACGTTCTTGCCCGTACTCCATCTCTTTCTTAAACGACGTGTACTTATTGAAAATGGCAGGCCGACGAGCCGCCATTTCAAACATTAACGGCAAGTTTTTACGAGTCCACGTATAAAACGGAACAACTTTCTTAACAACATTTCGTTCAAAATCTGACAAATCGTCATAATCAAAATGAAACTTCATTACGTTTTCAAAAGCCTCGTCAGCAGTCCCACCCTTATATAAAGCATCGAACCCTAACGAACCACGCAAAAACGTTTCAACACCCATACCCGTGTTACGAGACAACTGAAGCAAAGCATTTTGAGAAGAAAACGGATTAGCAGCAGCTAACAAATTAACTTTCTTGCCACCAATTTTGACAGTAGCTTTCCCTGCTTTACCAGTCGAATAATCAATAAACTCAGTAGCTACCTGACCACCAGCACCACCTAAAGTACCTGACTCAGCTAACTCTCTAACATAATCAACATGTTCGGCGCTTACATTTGAAGGATTAATACCACGAGCACGCATCTGTTTACGCATCTTGGATGCCTTATCAGGCAGCCCAAGACGAACAGCTTCTTCTTCTTGGAACTTCCAATACGCTCGCATAAACCTGCGATAGTTAGACCAATCCATTCCCGCAAGGTGATTCATAAACACACCCGAGAAATAGTTCCTCATATGAAAACCAGGTTTCATAATCATGTAAGCACGCAACAAGTTATGTAACTTGTCGTACTTACGGAAGAAAGCACCCGCTCCTCCACGAGCAACAAATCTTTCAGCAGCCTGCATCGACTCAACCATTTGCTGCGGACCTTGGAAAATAGCTCCCATAGGTTTCATACTCGAATTAAACGCAGTATCTAAAACAACTTCACGATTAGCTACACGATGAAGCTCTGCTCGTTGCGGCGCAGTTCTACTAATCAAATCATAAAACCCGTCAGCGCCATTTTCTATTTCGCTAAACGCCAGCCGATTCATGTCAGCATCAGCGTTAATCAAAATTTGAGTAGCTTGACGCAACGCAATTAAATCATCGTCAGCAATATCGTTAATATCAACACCCTCACCAATACCTAACAAATTCAAAGTCTCTACAGCCTCATCAACTTTTTCTTGTTGACGAGTAAGGTCCATAACAATTTGTCGTTGAGTAACAGCATGAGCATTTTTTTCAGCAGCATCAACCGCTGCCGCTTCAGCGCGACGTTCAGCAGATTTTAATTGAGCAACAGAGTTACGGTATGTTTCCATACCTGACTCAACAGTTGACATCAACTCGCTTTGACGACCAACCAAAGCCTCTAAAGGATCTTCTTCTAATTCAACATTTGTAGGTCGAACCATCCGTGATTCCATAGCTTGTTCAAAATCTTGAACAAATTCAGAAGCGCCTACAAAACTTCCAGGGTCACCAGGAACAATAGAATCGACATCTAAATTCATGTTGGTACCAAAATCTTTTATACCAACAAATTTTTTGTACGAAAACGACATTGGGTTTACAGCAACAACATTAGGCAAAACACCTGTTTTGTTTCCCTTTAACCCTGCCCCCAATGTAGGACCATCAGGAATAGTAGAAGGAAAATGATCCACTCTATTCATCCACACAGCCATCGTGTAACCATCATTAGACAATGAACGTTTATACACATCAATAAATTGAGCGTGTAAACGTTGTGATCTTTCCGCAGCATCCCCTACATCTGTTTGAAACTCAACTGGTTTCGATCTGTAACTACGACCAGCATCTATAGAAAAATTACTAGCCTCATTAGTAGCTTGAACAAATGCTCTATCTACATCTTTTGCCCACTCATCTACATGTGTCATATGTATTGCCCGAGCAACGTTGTAATCAGGGTTAGAAGAATCAAGCCCCTCCAACAACCCTAAAACTTGGTCAATTTTATTTTCACTTTCAAATATTTCATCAAGACTTGAAATATCAAACTGTCTTTTTAAGTTAATAGCTAATTCAAGTTGTTCGTCAGTACCCATTGACGACAACCTTGCAATTATTTCTCCAATTTCAAAATCAACAACATCTCTATCAGGAGCAATATTGAAACCTTTAATTTCTTGAGCAAGCTCAAACGCTTCTAATGTCTGTCGTTCAATTTTGTTTTCTGTATATAACTGTCGAATCAAAACGTTAGCTAATTCAGAATCAGAATCTAAAACCCTAGCAAACTGGTCAACCATCATCGGAGCCATACCATCGGCTCCTTGATTAACCATTGTGCTATCTCCGTATTGTCTTTTACCAGAGCTAACAAGCCTGTCTAAACGTTCAGCTATTGAATGCAACTTTTCAGGATTAGTTTCTATAGACAACTGCAAAGTTAATTGAGCAGCTAACTGTTCTTCTCTAGGAGGCAAACCATATATTTTTATATTCTTTGCCCCAGAAGGAACATCAGCAGCTAACTGATAAATGTCACCAGAAGCATTTCCATAACTAACAACCCCAGGAGTTAAATTTTTACCCCACTTATCTCCCCATTGAGCTTCACTCAATTTGGCATACTCTTGCCAAACATTTGGCAAACCACTTCTACTTGTTGTGTGGTTCAAATACATTTGAACATTAGCAAGTTGTTCTGGAGCCAACATCCCAGCAGCAGCTAACGACCCAGGCGTAGGAGCCATAGGCCCAGCGCCAGTTTCCCCAGCAGATCGGCGCATTATCTGGTTAGGTGTAAGCGCCCCATCTTGCAATCTAGCTACAAAATAATAAGTACTTCCTGTTGTGCCTTCAAATTTTCCAGGCAAAGCCCCAAGCAAATCTACATCTGCCATCCCTGTTTCTTCTGCCAACTCGCGAAGCGCAACAGTAGCAGGACTTTCATTCCCATCAATTTTTCCTTTAGGGAAAGTCCATTTGACTCCGCCAAACGGTTCTCCAGTAGCAGGAAGATCAGAAGGCATTCTCATAACAACGTTGTTGTTGCTATCAAGAACAACAACACCGTAAGAAACATTATCTGGAGCTTCGTCACCCCAATAATATGTGTGATCGTTAGAAACCCATTCGCTCTCTGGTATATATTCAGCACCAATTTCATCAACATCAAGTTGACTAAGGTCGTCTCCGTATCGTCCACCTGATTCAACAATATCTGTTATGTAATTGTCTAAAGCATTTACTACAGCAATATCTCTTTCAACAGCTAGTCCCGCAGCAGTACGTAACCCAGCAGCTTCACTAATAGCTTCTTTTGCTTTAGCTAAAGAAAAAGAAGCAAGAGCTTGAGTTTCACCATCCTCTGTTAAGAAAGGAAGATAACCATCTTTTCTAGCTGTTTGTTGTGTTGAACCGTAAGCGTCATTAGAACTAACGAAACCTTCAAACCCTTTATCTATTTCATTACGATCATAGCTTTGACTAAAAAAAGCAGACTTATAAAGATCTTCAGACTCAGCTTCAAGAAACGTTTTATTAAACCGTTGAGTCAAATTCTCAGTTCTAACTTCTAAAAATTGAGAAAACTGTCTAATCTGATCCTCTGACAAATCAGGAGCATGTCGTTTAACAAAGTTAGCCCAGCCACCATAACGTGCTCGTAAAGCAAGCAGCCCATCTAACTGTTGTGACTGCAAACCAAGATCAGGAACACCACCTACTTGAGTGCTTTGAAAACGTTCGTCAGTTAATTCAGAAACTTCTCGATAATTCCAACCACTGTCAGCTTTAGGTAAACCTTGTGCTCTGTTAAAAAAAACTGCTCCATTATCTATACGAACAACAGAAGCCTCTTGCAAAACAAAAGGAGTTATCCCAATGTTGTCGGCACCCAAGCCGACAGCATCCCAATTAGAAAGCAACACATCAGCCATAAACCCTTGCTGAACAACTTCACGCAAAGGAAAAGCAGTAGCGCCTACAGAAGGAGTTCTTCCCATACGTTGAGCACCCGTGTTTGGATCAGTCCAAACAAACAAATCGTCAACATTGTTTTCCCAAATACCAACAGTTGAACCTTCCGCAGCTTGAATAGTTTGCGCTGTTTGAAAATCTTCTATAACAGGAGCAATGTGATAAGCAGAACCATCAGGCCCAATAGACATATACGAATCAGGAGCACCAAAACCAAGTTCCCTATACATCGCATTAGCTAACACTTCACCAGCAGCACGATCCGTAGAAGGAACAGGATTGCCATCCGCATCTAACCTTGGACCCTCAGGAGTTACCTCATTGTATTGCTTAACGTAATATTGATTTCCGTTTGCGTCCGTAGCAAACCCACCAGGATTAGTGCCAGCCTGCGTAGTTAAATCAACGTTTAGTTCCTCAATACCAGGACGAGAAAAACCCACAGGCAACTGAACAGTATTCTGTTGCGCCTCAATAGCATTACGCATCTGTTTCAAATAAACGTAATCACGAACCGTCAACACTTGTTCTTTGCCAGTGTTATCTACATACGACAAATTTAACTGCGAACCACGAGCAGCAATCTCATCACTCAACTCATTCAAACGACCAACAATTTTTGATTCCACTTGCTGACCAATATCATCCAAAGCAGACATATCAGGCAAATACGTAGGACTAGGCAAATCCCCAGACGCATAATAAGTTTTTAACGCCTGAGTTATTTCTTCATTGCCAAGCAAATACTCAGTCAACTCTCCAGGCACACGATCACCAGCTTGCACAGCTTGGTCAAACTCAGAAATAACTTCAGCAATTTTTTGCTGCGCATCTAACACTGCATTAGGAGTAGGCAAAGCAATTTGCTCGCCCGTAACATCCATATACCTTTGAGCAACGCTTACAGCCTCATCAAGTTCTGTATTCAACTTGTCCAACATGTAAGCGGCTTTATTAGCAGAGTTATTAACCTGATTGTCTAAAACAAATACGTCAATATCTCTTTCGACACCCATCCATAAACCAGCACCTACTTCATCTTCCATCTCTAAGACTTCATCGAGACGACCCATAGCGTCTTGAATTTGTTGTTCATTCAAAACGTTTCCATCAGGAAGCGTAACCTCTATACCAAAAGGCATTTCTGAAGCATTCGTTTCAGCTAAAGCCTTTTGGTACGCATCAAAGTTTTCACCCGAACCAAATATTGAACGAAGCTGCCGCTCAATATGAATCTTCCGAGCAGTAGCAGAAGCAACAGTCTGATAAGCGTACCGAATCCGATTAGGGCTAGCTGCCACACGATCTAAATCACGCACCAACTTTTGACGCTCAGTTTCTAAACGAACCAGAGCCTCACCATCAGACTCAGCAATTCTGCTATCAACATCATCTATAAGCCTTTGAATATCATCTAACTCAGCGTTCTGGTCAAACAATTCCTCTTGCAATTTAGATTCACGAGAAAAAATAGCGTTCTCTTCACGAACCGCAGCATCCAAAGCATCTTCAGCTACTTGAGCGCTACGTTCAGCTTCCTCTAAAGCCTGTTGCGCTAAACGTTTCCGAGAACCAACAGCAAAACGCACATCTTGACTACGCTGCATAACTTTTGCAGTAGCAGCAACAAACACTTCTTCAGCTTTATTCAACTTTTTAGAAGCAGTAATAGCTGCCGCAGAAGGAAACTTTACATACTCCGCAAGTTTCTGAACAATAATGCCATCTTGCGTCAAAATACTTTCAGTAAATACTTCACCAACACGAGGCGCAACCTGATCTACCCAGCCACGAAGAGCAACATTAATGTCATCAACAAACAACGAATAATCGCCACCGTTGCGTTCAATAATCTCAGCTATCTGTTTCTCAACAGAACCAATAACATCACCATCAACTGTGCTTCCAGGCTTATACAGTTGCTCACCAAAAAACTGATCGGTAAGAGTGCCTTCTTTTCTTAACGCTGCTTCCGCAGCTTCCTGCGTAATTCCCTCTGTAGCTGCTTTTTCCGCAGCCGCAGTTTGAAAAGCATCTGCATCTACATACCCTCTACGCAACTCAGGGCCAGTAGCGCTGTATGCGCCTTTATTCTTATGAACCCTTTTGTTATATCTTCCTGTCGCTGTCAACGATTCCTGAATTGCATCTCTCGCCTTATCAGTTAATTGACGAGGAACATAATTTTCTAACTCAGAAAGAAACTCTCTACCACCAGCACGGTTAGCTTCAGCCCTCAACTGAGCAACAGTCTGTTCAGCCCGAGGCAACAACTCGGCGTCAAGAGCATTTACTTTATTAATCGCTGCTGTATCCCCACCTAAAGCGTAATAAACATCTGTCGGATCAACACCATCAACAGAATCAATAGCCTTAGCTAAATCATTAACCAAACTCATCAACACAGGTTTGATCCGCCGACCAGCAGCAGTACCACGACCTACAGCATGAATAACTCGTTTACCCTGTTGAATAGCAACAGCATCAGTCGTTTCACGCAACGTGCGTTTCAACGCATTCATCTTGCCACCAACCAAAGCCATACCAGCCTTAGAAGTGCCAGCACGATTAACAGCCCTACGCACACCACGAGGCAAACTCATAGCAATCTTGCCAATAATCGGAGTTTCCGAAGTCATAACCCGAATACCAACAGGAGCGCTTACACCTTTGCGAGTAACTTTATTAATCGCATTAGCTATAGGATCAGCAACTCGTAACGCACGACCAATAGGTCCAGTAAAAGGAACCTTAAAACCAATACCTACCTTGGCGTTCATTGCTTCTTCAGGCGTAAAATACCTACCCCGATAACCTTTTGTACCAACGGCACGACCAGCTTCGTCAAGTTCGCTACGAGCTATAAACCCAGCAGCACGACGCAACTCGTCAGGATCTATAAGACTTGCACCTTTTTGTTGTGCTTTAGAAGAAATCCGATAAAAGTCAGTTATGTCATCAGCAACAGAATCACCAATTTTGATAGACGCCACAACAATTTCTCGTGCATCCTGACCAACATCTTCAACAGCTTCTCTACCAAGAATGTCTAACTGATAACCCTTACCGCCCTTGCCACGACGAATAACAGTGTTTCCAGTTTGCACACCTGCTCGTCCGCTGTTAGCTGAACCTGCTACAGCGCCGCTCGCAATAGCATCACCAATCTGTTGGAACACTCCATCATCTAACGTGCGAGCAACGTCATCTCCAGCCCTAGCGGCAATAGAACCTAACGTCGCTTTCTTTAACGTTTCACCCACAGCTTTACGAGAAAGATTACGAGTACCGCTAGAAGCAAGTTTGGCGGCAAGCGCAACAGGCTTGCCAACCAAACCTATGTAAGTAAGAGGGTCAAGAGCAACATCACCAACAAACCCTAAAGTAGCTGCACCAAACTTTTGCCAACCACTATCACGATTTTGCAACAAATCGTAATCATGCAACAAACGACCAAACGTATAGTTATCGTTATATTGCTGACGCAAATCACCAAAATCAAAACCTTGACCTGTAACTAGATCCACACTTTCTTTAAGCAAAGAACTACTTAAAGATAAAGGTTTTTGAACAGCGTTAAAGAAACCGCCTACAGGCCCAGTAGCTAAAGCTTTCTGCCATGCAGGAACAGAATCATTTACATAGCCTTCTTCAATCCAATTAGAAGTAACATCACCTATAGTCGGCTTGTAAAGAGCTTCTTGCGCAGCTTGAGGAGTGCCAACTCCCAAAGCCTTAGCTATTTCAGTACCAGTTTGAGAAACTACAGGGTTGTAACTATCAGGATCAGCGCCAACAGCTAAAGGTTTCTTTTTGACATCAATCCCAATAAATTCAGCTAACCGTTCTCGATCTGTTGGTGTTGCCATGAAATCTCGTTATCTGCGTCTGCCAACACTCGACATTTCCAACTGTTGATCTATACGATTTTGTGTATTAACTATTTGTTTATCTCGCAAAAGTGTTGCATAAATCTGGTCAATAACCATTATTTCTGCTTGATTCAAACCTTTAGCGCCATAATCTTCAGTCATCTTAAGATCATTCAAATAAGTTTCTCGACGCTTTTTTATTTCTTCAGGAGTTTCAGAAGCAAATTTATTGTCAAGGCCATGTAACGCTGCTGCGTGAACAAAGAAATCAGGGTCTACTCCAGTGAATTGAGCTTGCACATTTTGCATAGTTCCCATTGGGAAAGCTAAGTTGCCCATTCCTGCCAAAGCAGCTTTTTCATTCTTTTCTTTTCGTAAAGCAACTCGTTCACTAGCTCCCATTTGTTGCCAAATTTCAAGAGGAACATTGTAATAATCGGCGTTTTTTTGATCGCTAGCACCTTCAAGCAATGCAGCTTCAGCATTAACTTCTTTCAAAAGTCTTGCTTCATCTTCTTTAGCAGCCCGCTCGATATCAGCTTGTTCACTCTTAAAGTTTTGACTAAATACTCGTTCTTGCCTTTGGAATACTTGACTCAACCTAGACTGTTCAGCAGAGAAGTCACGACCAAGCTGCGCTTGATCGGCAGAAAAGTCACGGCCAAGCTGCGCTTGATCCGCCGAAAAATCACGACCCAACTCGGCTTGCCCAGCCTGGAACTGTTGCGTATCCTTCCGCACAAGATCACCAACAAGAGCCTCAATCATTCGCTGATCCCGACCAATGTTGAAATTCTCTTGACGCATAGCTTCACCAAGAACACGTTCAGCTTCTTCAGCATCCAAACCAGCTAACGCTTCAGTCAGATTGCTTTGCAATGCTTGGGTGTATGCGAACTCGTTATCTCCTAAAGCTAACTCTGCTTCAGAAGCAAGTTGCGCAGGAGCGGCCAACCGCTCCGCAGCAGCCATATCTGCAACCTGAGCCAAGCGAGCCATCGCATCTTGCGATGACGTAGCTTGCGACGCAGCCTGAGAACCCACAATCTGAGCAACCTTCTCAAACTCATCAGTAACCTGATTGCCAAGACCCTCACGAGCAGCAGTCAAACTAGCGTCCGTACCAGCTTGCATTTCTTGGGCACGAAGCGCAACAGCATCTACAAGACCCTGCTGCACACCAGCACGGTCAGCATCTAACACACCAAGCTCTGTTTCCAAAGCAGCTTTAATGTCACCAATCTGACCTGTGCGACGCAACACACTTGCAGCAAGCTGATCTACAGACTGTTGATTCAAACCACGTAGGTTTGTTTCTCGTTCAGCCATCATGTTACGAATCATGTTGCTGAAATCACGAGTAGAAAGTTCACCGTATAAAGAACGAATAGTGTCGCCTACAGGAACACCAATAAAGTCACCATCAGGCGCACCGCCGCCACCACCGTCGTTGTTGTTATTGTTGTTGTTATTGTTGTCGTTGTTATTGTTGTTGTTATTGTTGTTGTTATTGTTGTTAGGGGGAGGAGTCACGACAGTAGGGGGATTATCAAAAGCGACAGACGCCAGATCAGTCATTGAAGGGCCACCTTGCCCAAAACTGGTAGGAGTACGCTTTTGCTGTGGAGCTACACCAAAATCAATAGACGCATCTAAACCAGGAGTAGCACCTGTACGGAATCTGTCAGTATTAAAAGCGTTAGCACGAGCAAAGTCGCTTGCAGCGTTCTTTGCTTGATTACGCAAAACCAAATCAGCTATCGCTTGTTCTTGGTTACTTTGAACAATCGAAGTTAAAGCATCAAGTTCGCCAAGAGCAGTTCTTGAATTCGGGCCTGTGTTCCCGTAAAAAGTTCCCGTAGATCTTGCTTGTGCTGGATTCGCAGCACGACCAACACGAGTAATAGCATTTTCTATTGCTTGCGTTGTAGAACGAGTTGGCGCTTGAACAGGTGGTTTCCCATCACCCATTAACCGCCAATCAGACAAAACTTCATCTCGAAGAGCAGAAGCACCAGAAGCAATACCTCTCGACACGGGATTGTTAGTAACAAGATTACTGGCACCACCCAAAATGCCGCCTAAGAAATCTCTTACACCTTGACCTTGCACATCACTTTTATGCCCAGGAGTATGTGCCATTACATTCCACCTACCGTTTGCGCAATCGCAAACCTACGCAACGCATTAGCAATCTGATCCTCAATCTGAGAACCATACAACTGCTCCTCCAACAAATTACGTTGCTGATCCAATTGCCTACGAGCCTCCTCAGTCTGAGCAGCCACACCAAACCGAGCCAACTCAGCCTCACCCGCAGCAATCTCCTGCGCACGCTTATACTGCCCAGAATCAATCATCCCACGACGATTAAAAGCCCCAGGCAAACTACGAGCAGCACGGCCAACCTGCTGCTCAACATTGAACTGATTCATAGCGTCAGAACGACCAATACGTTCAGACGCACGCTGAATATCGCTCAACCCATAACCGTATTCACGGGTCTGACGACCCAGCGAACTGGCCCGATCTCCATAACCCGCATAAGCCATTAGCTAAAAACCTGTCCAGTCAACACAATCTGATCCGACTGCGCATTCAATGTAAGCGCCAAAGCACCACTCGTACCACCGCCCTGCAAAGGAGCGGTAGTAGTCACAGCAGAAATATCGCCAGTAGAAACCTGATCGACACGTTGCGCTATCCGTTTAATACCCGACATAATTACGCCTCACCGAAGTAAGTAATATGAATATCCGAATCAGCCGAAACACGAATAAATTTGACCGTAGCCAAATCCCATTCATACACATCGACAACAGAATAAGGATTCAAGTAATGTCCAACAGATGCCGTGGGGGTACCCCACCGCATCCGCACAGCCTCTGCGCCATTAGTAATCATGGCTGCAACTGAACCTGCTGGAACTGTTAAACCTACGGCAGTATTAGAAACAGTTAAAGCCTGATCGCTTATGCTTTTTCCGTAGCCTGCCGCTGCCCTAGAAATACCCATTTTAACTCCAAAGTCCTAGTCGGACTGCTTCAAGATCGTTTTGTAACACTGTAATCGCAGCAGCATTAACCGCAATCGCCGCCGCATTTGTAGCTGCGCTAGCAGAAGTAGCGCTTACAGACGCCTCGGCAGATGTGGCAATCGCCATAGCTCCCGAAGCAACTGCACGAATATCGCTATCCGTATCGCTAATAGCTTCAATTTTTTGAGACAGTTTCCTTAATTCATACTCTAAAGAAACATTGTTCTGTCCCAGAAACTTGTGCGTAGGGCGATACGTAACAGTCATAACTGGTGCGACAATTCGCCTGTTGGATCTTCCTCTATGGAAAGAAAACCATTTTCTGCACGCCAATCATTTATGTGAACCCAACCACCCTCAGGGCGAGGATGCCAAATGTGGTATTCATCGGGACATGGCTCAGGAGGTATCCAACCTTCTTCGCTATCCCATGTCCAACTATCACAATTTTCGTAAGGAGGGTTAGGAAGTACTGGGTCATGTTCAACTATTCTGAAAGTCCGCCAATGTTTCCCGTCAGCATCAACCTCAAACCCATCTTCCTGATAGGTCTGGTTTTCTGGCAACTCAGGTAACACCTCATCAAAATATTCAGTCCACCCTTCAGGTGGGTCTGTTGTCTTATCCCAATCGGGATAACGCAAAACAATATCCCCAACACATAAAGGATAATTTCCATCTGGGTCGCTAAAAAATCTAGTCATCAGATGTTCTCTTTAACCAAAGTAGGAGTTTGTGCGCTACCTCGCGAAGAGGACAACGACTGTGAAGTGAATGGTAAAGATGCACTATTAGCGTTTTGAGTAGCGTTCGCCAGCGACGGATTGGAAACATTGGCATCTGTCATTGTTCCAGCCATAACTTCACAAGACCAGTTCCCAGGAAGCGATACAGTACCTAAAGCCGCACCATCATTTTTGTATTTAATGATGTAGTTGTAGCCATCGCCGTCAGCTAAACCAACATGAATATAAACATGATCGTCACTACAGTCAATCCCTGCACGATACGGAGGACTACTTCCAGGTGACGAAATAGCCGTATTGGTAAATTTGAATGCCCTACTCCACTCTAGGTTGCCATCTATATCTACTTTGGCAAGATATAAAGCATCTTGGAAAGCGTGACCACCACCGTAATCTCGGGCAATAAAATAACTATTAGACGAACTATCCATAGCTAGCATGTTGCCGCCATGACCATCTCGAATATCAGCCAAAGTACCAGGTGACGTAAGACTGTACTCTTTGAACCAAGTGCCACTAGTCGTGTTATTGTCAGGCCACATTTTGCCTAACTTGTAACTGTTACTCTTTTGGCAAAGCGGAAAAGTATAGTTTCCAGTCTTAGGCCATCCGCTGCTATAGAAACTGGAAGTGTCGAACGTAGTGTTGACTTGCATCATTTGGCCGACAGCAGCCAAGTTCTGTGTACCTGTAATGTTCGTATGTTTGGCATAAGTTAATCTGCCATATCCCATTTGCATACAAATATTTGCATTGCTTACCGTGGAACCAGGACCATAAAGAATAGTGCCAGGGGAAGTAGGCGAACCATTGAAAAGTCTGACGTTATATTTATCCGTAAGGCTATGATTGTACTTAATAATGCAAGAGCCATATCCCGAAAAGTTGGTCCACTGTCCTATCGGGAAATAAATGTTGTCGGTATCTTTTGCTACTGATTGGCCGAAGGTGAACATCTGCCACCCATAGCTATCTCCAATTTTTACGTCTGTGTCTACTTCTCCAGTTGAAGGATTCATTCTCCAGAAGCAAGCTGGATACGAACTATTTGGCGAGTTATATCCCTTGAAATTAAAAATAAGATAGTTCTCTGTACCCGCCTGCGATTGCCCAGTATCTACCCAATGCCCTGCACCATTTTGGTTCATTGACCAGTTCGTAGAGGTGTCAATGTTGTATTGATAGGCCCATTCTTGGTTCCCATCTGGGTCCATTTTGCCTATTCTTGGATAAGTAGAACCAAGACCTGCTGTGCCACCTACCCAATAAAGTTTTTCATTTGTTCGGTCAAAATAGCAACCCCACGAATACCCATAATCACCCAAAGCGTCGCCTGGGCTAAGGTCAATAGACATAACCCAGTTGTCTGACCCACCGCCACCATACAGACCACCGTTCATCCACGTAGAAACAGAAGTACCAGGCCACGCCTTAGGCGTGTTCGTACGGCCTTTCCAATTAGCTATATACGTGCTTGGATTAACTCGGTCCTGTCGAACAGACATCCATGTCTCCTCTTAGGCTGTGATTTGGTTTACGTAACCGAAGATATTAATACCAGCACTACCACCAAATGCTTTAACTACTAAAGGAGTACCATTTCCTTTAACAAGTAAACCAGGAGCTATAAGAGTTAGTCCTGCTTCAGTAGTAATTGTTTGTTCAATAATATCTGCGGTAGTAGCAGCGCCCCACTCTACGGTAAGTTTGATATCACCAGCAGATTGATTTATCGCATACAGCCATACTTCGTCATACGTAGTTGCTGTTCCACTACCTGTATGAATAGTTGTACCTGGACTTGATGTTGCTGCAACCGCAATACCTTTACCGTCAGTACTTCCTGACAGCGTGATTTTGGAATATGTCGCCATATTGGTCCTTTAACTAAAGACTTGATTAGAAATAATGTTATCCGATGTACCGTTCACGGACGTGGGTATATCACTAGTAAGCGCTACTGTCCCAGTCGCATTAGGCAAAGTAAGCGTCCTGTCAGCGGTAGGATCAGTTACAGAAATAGTAATTTCGTACCCATTGCCAGTAGTCGCACCCGTAAGCAACATTGGGCTGGCACCCTGATACGTGTTTGCTGCCTCAAATGTGTTTGTTGCATCAAACGTAACAGAACCAGTAAAAGTACCACCAGCAAGCGGCATCTTCGTCGCATCTGACGCAGCAGCAGCCCATTTAACACCTGTTGCTTCACCCGAAGCCGCAGTCAACACATAATCATTTGTGCCAACAGCCAACCGAGACACAGCGTCAGCGCTGGTCGCAACAATAAGATCGCCTTTTGCATCAACAATGTCTTTTTGTACAACACCAGGAGTGGTGTTTACAAAAGTTTCAATGTCCGTAAAGTTTTGATTCATGTCGGCAGCAACAATCGTTGTGCCTGCATTGAAATCGTTTAGAGGTCCAAGAGTTGCCATTTAACGCAGTCTCCTTGGCGTATAAGTAAACGCCAGCGCATTGATTTCCCAATGGAAATTATTAGTAGGTCCGCTGACTTTCATACTTACACTCCGTCCTGTCCCAAGTGTAGGCAAGTTTTTGACATCAGCGGTGAGATCACGACCAATAGCATCCCATTTAGCAAGATAAGCAGAATCAGCACCCGCATCATCCCACTTAGCTGTATCCCAACGAGAAGCAGACGTTTTACCTGTCACACTTACACTAAAACTAGAAGTTTGCGTAGATTTGTCGTAATCCTTAAAAATGTTTATAGGCAACGTAATTGTTTCTTCAGCAGAAACAACAGCCCTTGGACGACCCCAACGTTTCTTAACAATAGGATCTTTTCCTGTTACCCAACGAGTAACAAAATATGAATCAATATGTGTTTCTGTGCTTGATGTGTAACGGTCAGCGTCACGTTTTTGTTCATCTTCAACATCAACTACAGAACCTGTATTTGCTACACATCCAGCAAACACTGTAGGCGTACTATTCGGTGGCCTATAAGAAAACAGTGGACCAGCATCAATGTCGGTAGCTACCCATGCACCACCCTGACCCAACGACGGATCATAAATATAGGTGCGGCGAGCAGTGGCAGCATCAGCGCTGTAATCAAGAGAAACGTAAAGCTTGTTGTTACCCCACGCTATTTGTGGAGTAGAACCAAAAGTAATTTGCTGATTATCTATAGCTGGCTGCAATTTGCTAAACAGCCACGTAAAACTTTGACCGTCATAAACGTATATGCCTTCTTGTGCGTGCCAAAAAAATGTTCCAACTGGAGTATTTACAGGCGACGACAGTTCTACTGCCCCAACGTCGTTACTTAACGTAACGACTTGAAACGAATCAGAATCAAAACCGAAGATCGCATACACGCTGTTTGTTTTGAAAACTATTAAACGATCACCAGCAGCAACCAGACCAGTTATCTGGTCGCCGTGTTCACCAACATCTATGTCTACGTAATCTTCCGCTGACCATGTTTCTGGGGTGTTTGTGTTTGACCATCTAACTCTGGAACGGTAACCCGTTCCTGATTCGTAAGTGTTTGCCACCCATGCAAAGTTGTTCCAGAAAGCAATGTATTGGGCTTGCGGCATGTTGCCGCTTGCCCCAAAAGCGGTTCCGAGATCCGCAGCCGTTGACCCATCCCACTTGAAAGACGGCTTGTCATAACTAACGCCATAAGAAACATTGTTCATTGTCATCCCGTAAACACGGGAGCCATTTGTCCTTGCTGTTATTCCAGTAAGATCCGTAAAATTGCCCGCCGCCGAATGAGCCACTTTGGTTCCATAATTAACCATCAACTGGTTAGTTCCAGAATCAGTATGAAACCCCCACATGCCTTTAACGTCAGCGCTTAAGGCTGTGGTGTTTCGGCGGTCAACACCGTCACGCATTCTTATACCACCACGAGGGTCAACAGTTACGTTGAGCATGTCGGGTGATTCGTTGTCTGAAAGGTTGAACTGATCGCTTCTAAGGTTCAACCCACCTGAAAACGATTCCAGTACTTCAAGAGAAAATCCTTGACGAGCCATCAGGGATTACCAGACCACTCCGCCAGTATTGGCGTACCTTAACCTTCCCATACCCGCAGCGTAAAGAGTTGAACTTCGGCTATTCGCAATCATAGGTTGCGGAGCAGGAGTATCAGCGTAGCGACGGGCAAGGTTGTCAAGTTGTGAAGTAAACAACGCCATGTATTGGTTACCCATTGTTGGATCTTCCTGCTGAAAATACGCAGCCGAAATAGCGTACGTAGCCAAAACCGCATGAAACGGATCAGGTAAATCAGGAGAAGAACCACTAGAACTACCTAACCCAAACGCAGTTGGGTTACGTATAGCTCTTACATAAATAGTTTCTGCACTATCAGGAACAGGGTAAAGACGCAGAGTGTCGTTCCAGAAACTCCACTCCCACGGTGAACCTGAAGGCAAAGAGTTTAAGGGGTAATCAAAATCTGCGCTGTCTGAACCAATGTATTGCAACACATGGTCATTGTTGCGAACCGCAAGAACGTCACGTATGCCCTGAGTTACAGCGTCAGGAGCACCAGCGAGAGTTGCGATTGTGTAATCTTTGGTCCCATTAACAGTATTAAACGTTGTTCGTACTTCAAAGAACGGCCAACGTTTTTCACTGTAAACAATCAGATCAAATCCTTGACCAATCATCGTATCTAACGTGGTGTCATCAATATCGGTTGAATCAATATCAACAACGCTACGTACTTGAGTACGAATCTGAGCAAGAGTTAAAGCCATCAGGTAGCCGCCGATTGTCTAGTGTGACCAATGCAGAGATCCGACCCGCCGACTGGGCGTGCTTTGCACGCTGTACCCGCACGGGTCGTTGCGGAGCAAGCTGCAACGGAAGCAACTTCGGTTTCTTCAACAAACTCAGTGACACCTGGCATGGGTCGTGCCCCTGCCGTCTGTCCAGGTGCGTAATGACCTGGACGAGTGCCAGTTGAACCTGCGGGTCTTGCGTCCCGACTGTAAACCAAAGCTACTTCACGTTGCATACTCGCTCCACTACTTATTATTAATCGGTAAGGCCGTACAACATGCCTTGGCGTGAACGATTAGAAGTCGTCAACTGGCCGTAGCACAGGATCTGTGCGTAGCGGGCATCTTGGTTAGTTGGCCGTACAAACGGAGTTGGTTGGAACCAAGTTTCCGTATGGGCTACGAGCCTGAGGTACTTGGTGTTCAAGAAGAACATTTTGGTATCTAGGTTCGTGTCACTGTCGTAGGTCACTGGTGCTCCCTTAAAAAGGAGGTTCTGGAATCCTGCGTCAGCAACGTCAGCGCTTGTGTACCGAAGGTTCGGCTGGAGCAAGGCTTCATACTTTTCGTATTCGTCTTGATCCGTGATGATAATGGTCGGTTGGTCATTACCAACTGAAACATTGTTGTACATGGTTGACATAGCAGCCAAAGTAAGAGCGCCACCTTGGTTGGTGAGACTCGAACGCCACCACGAGTTGTCAGCATCAGTAGCGTCGATACCGCCAATAGCGCTACCAGAGTCGTTACCTGTTCCAACAAGGCCGTTAAGACCAAGGAAGTCTTTTCCGCCGTTACCCGCACCATTGCTATAGAACATGGTGTTCATGTTTTGAATGATGGTTTGCTCTGCTTGCATAATCTTGCCTTCAAGAAGGTCGATTATTGCTGCTTCGCCATTGTTTTTAGCTTCTTCAATGCCAGTGATAGTGACGGTTGCTGCATACTGTTTCCAGTCGTACTCAGCAGCAGTGATTCCTGTCTGAGCAGTCGTGTCAATAGTGTCAGAACCGCTGTATGAACCAGCAGTTGAGTTTGTACCATAAATAATTGGAACAACAATTTTGGCACCGCCGTTTATGCGCCTAATGGTCTGACCATTGGTAAGCGCATAGAACAGAGGACGAGCCGTAAAAACGTTGTCAGCCAATTTAGGTACGTAGTTTTTGAGAGTCGTAGAGAGAATCTCATTGAAATCGCTGTTTCCCGCAGCCATTTGATACTCCTAAAGTTTTATTGGGCTAATTCTTGTTTTGCCAGATCAAATGCATCTCGAAGTGAAGTAACTGCTTTATTAAAATCACGACTGACAGTGCCTGGTGCTGAACCCGAACCATCCTCAATAATTGAGGCTGCACGCTTTTCTTCCACAATGTCAGAATTCTTAGCTTTATCCTGCAAATCCGCATAAGTCATATGCGCATAGGCAGCATCTAAGTTTCCAATGTTGTGTTTCAAAGCGTGAGAGTACAAAGCATTCTCGTCAATATCAGTTTGATATTTGTCTCGCAGTCCGTTCATTTCTTTCTGCAAATTTTGCTGTCTGTTTAAGCGATCTTGTTCTTCAATAGCCGATTCAAGTCGTCTAAGTCTGGTTTCTTCTGGGTCCAGTTCTTCTACTTCTTCTTCAGAAACAGATACTTGGTTGCCCATTCTGATTCCAAACGCATCAGCTAACGCTGACACGGCACTTTCGGGATCAGACTCCAGCGCTTGGACGATTGCCTCACCTTGAGCCAATCTTTCGCGTTCAGTTGCCAACTCTTGCGTTTTACGTGTGTAATCCGCTTGGCGTTGGTAGCCATTAATAAGCTCAGTTTGCGACACATCCATTTGTTCACCGTCAACGGTGACCGTATGAGTAGGGCCGCTTTCTTCACTCAAAGTGCTTGGGTTGCTGGTATCCAGTCCCAAGGCTGTGTTTTCATCCATCAGGAATCCTTTCGGGTGTTCCTATATGACACATAGAAGTGTCCCATTACATGTTGGGCAACTCTACACCCATTTGGTTTTGGAGTTGATTTATCAATTCGGGTGGTACTCCACTTGTGCCTTCAAAGACTTGTTGAGGGATTGGTCCTGGCCCCATGCCGCCTTGTGACATTGGAGGCACACCAAACGGATCAGCTACCCCCCCAGATTCCTCTTGTGCTACTTGAGCATCAACAGGTGTTTGTTGTTGAATCATGTAACGATCAGGGTCATTAATCCCAAACCCATAAGACAACACATGTTTAGCTATTTCCGCAGGATCAACAACAGTGCCAATTAGCGGAGCCATAGCGTTCAGTAAAGAAATTGCTTGTTGACGGCGAGCCGTTTCGTTAAACGGTTGTGTAGAGCCGCCTTCTACAGAGAAATCAAATTCTCCAATAATGTCATCACGGGTGTAAGCGACAAAAAACTTTTCGTCATTTTTGCCTGTGATACGCACCATTTGGGCGTCAGTCATGTACTGCATCATTAGTTGCATGACCATGCGAGCTACTTCAGAAATAGAAAACTCTACGATAGCTAACTTGTCAGCAGCACGAGCGTTGCCCGCATCAACAATGATGCTGGCTTCTGTTGCAGTACGACGAGTTTCTGGCATCTGTCCACGGGCATATTCGGATACGCCGCTTACAGTGTTGATATCTCCCTCAATAACGTTGGAGTGGTTATACATTTCAGGGGCAAGCGGTACCTGAGGTAACGGTTGAACAACACCTGAAAGATCACGGTTTTCGTCTATGACAGGAACGAACCGTCCATCATCGTCAGATTCCAAGGCTTCACGGCCTTCAGGACCAAACGAACGTTCGTGATACAAATATTTTCTGGCGTACCGTTTCCTGTGGTTCACCATTTGAGAACGAGTTTTGTTTAGTTCTTCTTGAAGTGATTCGATAGCTTCAAGGTCACCCATTGGGTAGAACTGGTCAGGAACGTCATAGTTTCGCATCATCACAAATGGATGACCGAAATGGTATGGCATTTCAGTTGGATCTAACAGGTAGTCGTCGCCACCTTCTGAACACACAGAAATTGTGCCATCTTCAAGATCATAAAATTCGTACAAGGTAACTCGTGCAGTTACTTCGTTGTATTGTTCTCGTTCGTCGTCGCCGTCCCAGCGGTAACGAACTCCAGAATCAGCTTCCAAATCTTGTCGAGCAGATCGTTTGAATCTTTTGTCTCGTTTTACTTCTGCAAGTGGACGCACAATACGTTGAGCAATCCAACGAGCATCTTCTAAACATGTTGCTTCTGGGTCTACAAGCATGTCAAACGGACTTATCCGTTCAACAAACGCTTGATCTTCTACAACTTCCATTTTTTTGGAAGGAATAGCGTCCATCACATCTTGATCTGATGGAAGATCATTCATCATTTCAGGATTGTCGTAAGCAAACTGATCTACTTCAAGAGTTGCCTGATTGTATTCAGCAGCCATCTCAGCGGGAGTCAAATCTCTTTCTTGTTCTACAAACCGCCAACCGACTTTAAGCCAGCCGTGGCCTACGATAAGAAAATCTTTGACTGCCCGCCGAAATGGTTTCCGATAGTCGTGATGTCGCCACAAATAGTTAATTACTGCTTCAACAAAAACGGCTCGTGATTCGTCACCCTCTTTGTTTGCTGTAACAGTAATTGTTGGGTGATTTACCGCAACGCTCGGGGCAATAACATTAACGGTTGAGAAAGCCATGTTGACAGAAATTCGGTCATAACCGACATTTCCTTCATAACCTCCACCAGTACCACCAAATGTTTTGCCTCTGTAAAGGTCAATCATCCGATGCCATTTAGCGTCGTAGCCTTCTTCGCTACGCCAACTGTAGGTGTTATCTAATCTCTCTTTAGTTTGAGAGAAACGGTCAGCTTTTGTCATCCGTGCCATTATTCAACCCAACTTTTAAGCTCGCTCGGGAGTGTGTCCAGCCGCACGAGCCTCTGCTAGCACTTTTTGTTCTCGTTCCCTCATAGTGAGATGTTGTTCCTCACGAGGCAACATTGCGCGAATTGTCTCTCCCGTAGCGATGGATATTGATTTAAGTTTTAAGCGACGCTCATAAAGTTCTTTAAGTTCCTGCAAAGGAACTCGCCCACGACGTTCAAGAACGTATTGGGTAAACTCTTCAAAGGTCGCCCCATCTGGGAGGACCGCCATTTTCAGGTGCTTTGTACAGCGCCGTCAGGCTGTTTAGCTGAAGGTGCAACCGAGCCTGTAGTTCCGTGTTGGTTCATTGGTGTTTCACGAGGAGTAACACCAGCGCCCATGTCACCAGGCTGCGCTTGATCTAGGTCCCCAGTAAAACGAGGTTCTGATGGTTGCGAACCGCCTTCGGCGGGAGGTCCATTGTAAAGTTGTGCATGGTTAATGCGCATTGTTTCGCCCATTCCCGATGCATTGTATTTGTTAGCCATTATCGGCCACTCCAATCATAGACATATGCCTAAAAACATATTTAAGTTGTCCCACGGATCGTGTTCAAGCCAATCGTATCGCCTACAGACTCATGTTTGTTGGCTTTACGCATCCACCAATCAAACGTCCACATGTCATCCACTTCCTGAACATACTCAGGAACAAACGCATACTTCCGCATTTGGTTAGCCAACGCCAACGCCATCACACGGTCATCATGTGGAGAACCCGACATGCCACCACGTTCATTACGCACATAAGTACGCAACTCTGCAATCGTATGTTGGTCCTTCAAAATTAGTTCGTCGTTACGTAAAGCCATAGATAAATCGTCAATCATCAACGGTTTAGACGTACGAGTAGTTTTCCACCCAAACTCCTGCGACATACGATCTGTCTGACTATTTAACGATCTACGTCGAAACATGTTTGGATAACCCAACTGACGTAACTGAGTAATAGTGGTTAGCCCGTGGTTATTGGATTCCACACAACACAAAGCATTGCCGTACCAAATTCCAATGTTATGTACCTCGTATGCCAACTCATCAGGCGGGATATGGCCGTGCCATACCGCCATTTGCGTGCCTTCTTTCGCATCCAATACTTGAATACACGAATAGTCGCCATGACCTAAACCTTCAGCCGTGTCCACGCCAAGGACGTATCCGCTCCACCGTTCTGGTTCCCGCCACACCGTCAACATCTAAATTCCAAAACTCTTGGCTGGATTTCGTGAAGATAACCGTAACGGCCAGCTTCCACATGTATTTGCATAGCATCAAGAACATCCAAATCAAACACAGGATTTCCTGAACGAATAAAAGCCTCTTCGGGGGTGGTCGGGTATTCCTGAGCCAACTGCCACGGCAACATCGAATCACGTTTTGATTCATACCAAGACTCATCTCTATCCCCCGTAGCACTCCACGGAAAAAACATAGGACTGAACTTGTTGTTCCCCGTAGTAGCACCAGTCCACAAATGATGAAAAAAGTTACCCGAACCGTTCGCTGTACTTAAACCAATGATACGTCCACCAACATCAGCTACTGGTTCAATACTTGCCCACGCATCTTCAGGTGACGGCAAGAACGCCCACTCGTCAACCACGACGAGTGAGGCCGATTCGCCACGTGCAGGGTCGCTCGCTGAAGGCATCGAAACGATTTGCGATCCATTGTCGAAAGCCATTCTTTGTTGGTGCTCGACCAAGGACTTAGGTCCACGATTTATCATCCAATCTGGCAAATGTTTTGCCCCGTACTTTGTTTTCTTCAACAACAAAACCGACTCTCGCTCAGTACGAGAAAGGTCAATAATGTTTTGATCGGAATGAAAAAACGCTAACCAAAACTGATGGGCCGCAACCAGCGTCGTCCATCCGATCTGTCTTGCTTTCAGTGTAAGCGAATATCTATTTTCAGACCACTCTTCAAGAGCTTTTGTTTGAGCATCACGTAAATTAAACAAAATACGGCCATGAGCAGGATGAGCAATGTACCAATAGTTTTTAAGAAAATACTTTTCACTACGAACACATTTACGCCACTCCACCTCTTGACGTAGCTCAGACAAACGATTCATCAACAATCCATACTTTTACGCAACTGCTCCCAAACAGACCACTGTTGTTCTGTCCAAGTATGTTCAATCGTAGACATCAACTGAGAACACTGCGGACCAAACATTGTTCCTCCACCAACATAATCAGTCCTAATCTCCACAGGCTCAGATTTATCATCCGACCACATCATCGATATGCCGCTTACAGCAGCAATCAACGTCACCACAACAGCAGTAATCGCCGCAACAATCTTCTTTATAGCCGACGACCAAATGTCCGCCGTCTCTGCAACATCCTTTATCTCCACTACAACCCCCTACTGGCAAGATTCACACACCTCAGGGTCATCCAAACCGCACTCCAACGGTTCATCATCCAAAAACGGATCAGTCAACAAGTCAGGGCGCTCCCCCAACGCCTCCAACTGCATCCACATCCCATCATCACGCAAATCTTGCAACTCTGTCACCATTTCACCTTGTTTGCCCAATAAGCCGCAGACATCTTGCCTTTCTTAATGTTCGCAGCATGACGAGCCTTAAATGACCTAGAACGAGCAGTATTGCCTTTATCCCCCGTCTTACCCTGCTGACCAAAACGAATCGTTTTAATTTGATTCCCCTCTTTAGCCACAACAACATGCGACTTCTTAGGATGCTTAGGCGTACGTTTCGGTTTGTTATAACCCGAAACACCAGCTTTTGTTAAACGGACATCTTTCTTTGCAGCCATTAACGCTTTTTCCGCTTATTCGTCACTTTCTTACCCGTACGCTTCGCTTCTTTAGCAGCCGCAGCACGACCCTTAGTCGAATATGAATAGTGTTTTTTGCCAACTTTAGGCATCTTCCAAACCACCTTTAATTAATCGTAGGGAAGCCACTTCCTCTTCCAACAACGAAGCAAGCTCGTCATCACTAAAGGAAGAAACGTCCCGCTCATCTTCCATAACTACCTTACGCTTTGGCGTAAACTTTTCAATATATTGCAAATACAAAGACGCAGCCTTCACATCCCCCTGGGCAGCCTGCTGCCACAGAGCATCTATAACACTCTGAACACGTTCAGGGTTGATGTTCAGTTCTGCTGCACGACGATCCCACTCACGGATAAACCGTGGATCTCTTTTTATGCGGCGAACAGAATCCTGATGGATGTCTTGTTCGACCGCCCACTCTTTCTGAGTCTTAGGAGACCTTTCAGGACCAAGCAACAACCACTCTAGTAACGCCTTCCAAGTGTCAGGCATAACCTTTTCGTTTGAGTCCTCGTCCCAAGACCAGCCTCGGCCTCCACCATTCTGTGGCATGTATGCGCTCCTTGCTTTACGTACACATACCATAGATCAGATGTCCCAAGCAGACACCTAACAAGTATGTGACAGTTACATTACGAACACACAAAACTAGTAAATAAAACGGGACACTCCACCCCTATACTAAGTAATTACTTAGTACCAATCTCCATACCCCCCAGGGATGGAGATTGACACTTAGTACTAAAGACTAAGAACTTTGGCGCATACAGCGACAAAGGATCCAAGTTCTAAAAACCAAACGCATTCCAAATGGATATCTATACATATACATGTGCGATGGGGGTACCCCCCCAAGGGGGGTACCCCTCTATGGCTTGCTAAAGCAAGCTGGGACTGTTCGGTGGACTGCCGCCGCACTTAGTACTCTGTACTAAGTGAAATCTAGTACTTTGTACTAGTTCTCGGCCCAGAATTACGTAGTAATTTGCTGTTGATGGCTGGGATTATCGGACCACTGGACCTACGGTCCAACCCTTTGGTTCTGGCCGTTGGGGTTCTGAAAGTAGCTTGATTCTCTTTGAAAGAGTTTCTTTCCCCCTCTTTTATGAGGGGAAAGAAACCCTCAACCGAAATTTGGAGGTAGTTGTGGAGATTGTAACTGTTAAAGGTTCAGACCTTAGGTCTGGGATGGTCGTAGACCATGAGGATTGTTGTGGTTATTCGTTTAAGGACACTCTGTTGAGTGTCAAGGAGTTGAATGATAAAGGCACTATTGGTTTCAAGGTTCGTCGTTGTGGTCTTTACAACGATGAATTTCCTGATGGTGGTGAAATTGATGAGAATCGGCTTCTTTACATTGATCTTGACTCTGATTATCAGGTCTTGGCTTGAATCACTTAGAAAGAGTTTGTTTCCCCCTCTGTTTTGAGGGGAAACAAACCCCAAATTGAAATTTTCGATGGAGGTATCGGAATGGCAAATAAAGAAATT
>CEVU01072057.1_pt1 | contig 33601 bp, 34 predicted proteins | sample 427081 | NCBI WGS metagenome assembly CEVU01 (sample SAMEA2623868, study PRJEB7988) | marine metagenome | biome: marine biome (ENVO:00000447); feature: deep chlorophyll maximum layer (ENVO:xxxxxxxx); material: "saline water (ENVO:00002010), including plankton (ENVO:xxxxxxxx)" | depth 80 m | reverse complement strand
GGATTTCAAAGACTTTTAGGAAAGACAGCGGATGATATGAGAGTTGACGTAACTATTGGTTCTCCTAAACCAGAAGCAGTTGATGGAGCTGCGGTGTTGGCTACACTACCACACGGAACTGGCCACATTAATGTGGTGCATGGCGGGCTTGAAGTCCTTAACGAAGATGGTACAGATGGAACATTGGTTTCTAATGCCATCATTATTGTCAGTTTTGATGATGGCGAATAGTTAAAAATTTAAGAGGATGACTATTGTCATCCTCTTATGTACCTTCTGAAAGTTCTAGTGGGTTCTGATACAGGCTTTGATGTTCGCGACGTGATCATCTCCATCTATATCATGTTCAGTTGATATGTGGTTAACCATATCTGCTATGACTCCATCATCAGTTTCAGATTTTGCCACGTATCGGCATGGTCTCCCTTGACTGTCTAGAGCTAACGACAACATTGCGTTGCATCGAGCGAATTGAATAGCCATTTCTTCCCCCTTTTAAATGGTTTATTCAGCACATTATAGATATTAGTGGGTCTTGATACAAGCTCTGATATTTTCTGTAAGTTCACTTCCATCTATGTTTTGACAGTCAGATACATGTTCTATCATAGCTTTTATTACTCCTTCTTCATCTTCAGCGGTTATCACCCGTTTGCAAATTTTTCCTTCTTTGTCTAGAGCGTAAGATAAGATCGCGTTGCATCGCACGAATTTAGTAGCCATTTAAATATCCCTTCTTTAATTAATTTGTATGGGTATTATACTATTTTTAAAGGGTATTTGGGAATGGGTCTCAAATATTCTGAAAATGTTATTCAGGTTTTCCCCAGGCTCCTCCCCCTGGTGTCTGAATGCTTATAATATCTCCGGGCGCTACATCTAATGTTTCTTTGCCTTTAAGCTTAAATGATTCAAATCCTGATCGGTAAAGGATGTTTTGTCCTGTTTGGCCATCTCCGCCTCCTAAGGCTCCTGGTGGTGGGTTTTGACGACGTTCAGACAGTATTGTGACTCTTGCTGGAGATAAAAATTCATAGTCTCTAATGACGCCATCGCCTCCGGAATTTAGCCCTGTTCCTCCTGAACCTTTACGGATTGCATATTGCTTAATTCTTAAGGGGAAAGCAAATTCTAATGCTTCTATGGGCGTATTCATCGTATTAGTCATATGACTATGGATTGCGGATTCACCTGATTTTGTAGGGGTTCCTCCCATGCCTCCTGCAATTGTTTCATAGTAGACAAAAGGGGTATGGTCGTGATGGTGATGGCCTCCTATGAGTATGTTATTCATAGTTCCTTGACTTGATGCTGGAATTAATTCTGGTAATGCTTTAGCAAATGCTGCTAATAATATGTCAGTTATTCTTTGGGAAGTTTCGACATTTCCCCCCGCTACCCCTCTTTGTGGAAGAGGGTTGGTCACCGTACCTTCAGGTAGAGTGATAGTTATCGGTCTTAAACAACCTTGGTTTGCTGGTGCGGCTTCTCCTACTATGCATCTGATCACGTATAAGCATGCTGAAGTAGTAACGGCTTTAGGTGCATTTATACATCCAGGCCTTTCTTTGTCAGTGCCAGTGAAATCTATATGAATTTGGTCATCTTGTATTGTTACCGTAACCTGTATTTTGACAGGGTCTTCTGTTAGCCCATCATCGTCCATGAAATCTTCAGCTCGGTATGTACCATCCGGTATATTGTCGATGGTCTTACGTGTGATTATTTCTGAATATTCAAGTATTGCTTCCATATGTTCAGCAATACTATTTATGCCATACTTTGTGGTGATGTCTTCTAATCTTCTTGCTCCTATCTTTATTGAAGCTATTTGTGCTGACAAATCACCTCTTCGTTCATCAGGGGTTCTAGAATTCCTGCAAATAAGATCTACTATTTCGTTGTTGATAGAACCCTTATGCCCCAATTTTATAGGTGGAATTATCAAGCCTTCTTGATAGAGCTCAGTAGAGAGAGGTAATGACCCTGGTGTCATTCCTCCTACATCAGCATGGTGGCCCCTATTTGCAATATACCCTATTAATGAGTTTTCCTGAAATACAGGAGCTAACATAGTGATATCTGGTAAATGGGTGCCTCCCATGTAAGGATCATTAAGAATGATTATGTCGTCGGATTCGAGTGCAGTACCGAATTTTTGTAATGCTGCCTCTACGGAAGCAGGCATGGCTCCTAAGTGGACAGGCTGGTGAGCTGCTTGGGCAACCATTTGGCCTGTTTGATCGAAAACGGCGCAGGAAAAATCTTTGCGTTCTTTGATGTTTGGAGAATACGAGGTTCGCTGTAAAGTAACTCCCATTTCATCCGCGATGGAGATTAATAGGTTCTTTATTACCTCTAAACTTATTGGATCTACTGCCATGCTATAGCCTTCATATGGTTTTCAGATTCATTCTGAAGCAGAGGTTATGAAAGGTCAACTATTAGGGTCGTTAAAGAGAACACAAAGTGATGCTATATTGACTTAAGAATTAAGTTGTTCAGTTGGTCTTTCTGTGCGACCCAACCAGGGAATACAGGTATGCTAGTGTCGAATTGGGTTATCAAAGCAGGCCCCTTTATTTTTTGGTTCACTTGGATATTCTGACGGTTATACACAGGGGTCATTAGGCTGGTAGTTTGAAAATATATAGGCCTCTTATCTATAGGCTTACTATCAATGGAAGCCTTTGGTGAATTAGCCTCAGGTATTTGTGTTGTACTTGGCAGTACTGCTTTTAATCTTACATTCACTACTTCAATGTTTTGTGATGTATCACAGTAACCAAAACGTTGCTGGTGAGCTGTTTCGAAATCAGTTGTTATTAAGCTTTGTAACTCTTCGCTGTCTTTAATGTTGGATGCAGGGAATGGGATTAGCAGTTCGTAAGACTGGCCTACATATCTTATATCTATATAACGGTTGAATATAAGATTGGCGGTATTGAGACTTTCAGATTTAAAGTCTGAACGTGCATTACTTTCCATGCCGTTATATTCTGTTTCTAGTTGCTCCAGCATTTGATGTCCTGGAGTAATCATTACAGTTCTAGAGTAATCTTTAGATATATCTGCTATAGCGACGCCTAATGCAGATAGTACTCCTGGATAAGGAGGAATGAACACTGTAGATATACCTATCTCGTTAGACAGTTCACATGCATGTAGAGCTCCTGCTCCTCCAAAAGGTAAAAGGGCGAAGTCCCTCGGATCATGCCCTCGTTCTAATGAGATCGAACGAATGGCTCGCTCCATGTTGGCATTGACCACTTTTATTATTCCTAATGCTGCATCGGTTTCAGATGAATTTATTTCTGTGGCTAATCTGGTGATGGAATCTCGGGCCTTTTCGACGTCTAGTTGAATTGTTCCCCCTAGGAAAAAGTCTGGTTGGATTCTTCCCAAGATAAGGTTTGCATCAGTCACAGTTATATCATTGCCAAGTCCATAGCAAGCTGGCCCAGGATCGGATCCAGCGGATGAAGGCCCCACCGATAATGAACCTCCCGCATTTATCGCTGCTATTGAACCACCTCCAGCGCCGACTGTATGTATTTCTATCATAGGAATACTTATGGGATATCCTGATATGTTGGCTTGAGTGGTTTCTTGAATACGGTTGGGGCATATAGATACGTCAGTTGATGTGCCTCCCATATCTATAGATATAATTTGGTCAATACCAGCTTGTTTGGCAGTCCTGTAAGCTCCAACTACTCCTCCTGCGGGACCACTGAGTATTGTTCGGACCGGCTCTTTAGAGGCTAATTGGGAGGTTATGCTTCCTCCAGAGGATTGCATCACTCTGATTGGATGTTCGACTTTACTAGTGAGGTTGTCCATGTATTGTGAAACTTTCGGACCCACATATGAATTTATGACTACTGTGCTAGTTCTTTCATATTCACGAAATTCAGGCACGATCTCACTTGATATTGAGGCGTAAATCAAAGGGATCTGCGATTTTAATTTTTCTAGTATCAATTGTTCATGAGCAGGATTCAGAAAAGAAAATAATAGACTTACTGCCACAGATTCCGCTGCACTATCTTTGATTTGGGATATTATTTGCTCCAACAAGTCGTTATCTAGATCTTCAATTATGATTCCATTGCTATCAGTTCTTTCGGTAAGCCCGTATCTCATGTTTTGATTTGCTAATGGTTCGGGCTTTTGTACATTAAAGTCATATAAATCTGGTCTGCTTTGTCTCCCAATTTCTAGCACGTCTTCGAATCCCTTGGTAGTTATGAGAGCTGTCAGCGCACCAGTTTTCTCTAGTAGTGCATTAGTCGCAATAGTCGTCCCATGCACAAATTCTCCTGAAGTGATATTCAATTCCTTCAATCCATTAATCACCGCCTGAGATGGATCTAACGGAGTCGAAGGGACTTTAGTAACTGTGATACCTTCATTTTGTAGCAGGATTATATCGGTGAAGGTTCCACCGATGTCTATACCTACTAAGCATGTATTTTGATAAGTGTTTGACATTGGTTTATCTTAAGCTTGGTCCAAAGCGATTCGTAATCTTTTATTGATTCTTCCTTTGCTTTCATGCCCGGTGACCTTTATGAATCCTACTTCAGATGTGGTTTTGACATGGGTGCCTCCGTCCGCTTGAAGATCGAGCCCACTGATGTCGATCGTGCGTATTTCAGAGATTCCTTCAGGGAGCAAGTTGATTTTTGTTCTTATCAGATCTGGAACTTGGTTCGCTTCTTGTCGCGTAAGGAAATTTATTATAATGGGCTTATTATCATTTACTTCTAGGTTAATAGCTTCTTCTATCTGTTCAGAAAATTCAGCTGTCATATTGTCAAATTCAAAATCCATTCGAGCAGTCCCTGGTTGCATATCTCCACCAGTGACTTGTGCTTTATGGTCTCGCCATACGACTCCGCATAGTATATGCAATGCCGTGTGCGTTCTCATCAGAGTATACCTTCTGTTCCAATCTATCTCTGCTATTACTGATTGACCTACAGTAATACCAGGATCATTTTCTATCCAATGAATAATTTCTCCTTTGACATTTTGTACTTTGATAACGTTTGCGATTTTCGATTCGAAAGAAAGGATGCCCAGATCGTGTGGTTGCCCCCCTCCTCCGGGGTAAAATACTGTTTTATCCAGTATTATGCCGTTATCTTCCACAATTTTTACTACTGTAGCACTGGAAGATTGAAGGTAAGAGTCTTTGTGAAATAATAAGTCCGTCATATTCCCTCCGTCCGGAGATTATATCAAACAAAATAAAAGCATATATTTATTCGGTTTATACATGAAAAGTGATGCTTGTCTTTCAAAACACAGGCTGACATAATATTCTTTAGAGTACAGTTATTCTATTCATAAGGTTGATTTGATGAGACTATCATGCTTGCAAGAAAATTTAAGTAAAGGCCTAGCTGTAGTAGGCAGAGCGGTTGCCACCAGATCTACGTTGCCAGTGACTCAAAATGTGCTAATTAGTACAGATCAGTCCAGGCTAAAATTATCTGCTACTAACTTGGAGATTGCGATTACTACTTGGATAGGTGCTTCAATTGAAGATGAAGGAGCCATAACCTTGCCTGCACGAATTCTTACAGAATTCGTAAATACGTTGGAAGGTGACAAAATCGATGTTTCTTTGCCAGAAGGTAATGGGATATTAAGTATTTCGAGTGGAAGATCGAAAGCGACTATAAATGGTATAGATGCAGAAGAATTTCCTCCAATCCCAACTGTGTTAGATGGTATTAGAGCAGTAATAAATGCAGGCGTATTAAAGAAAGCAATTTCGAGAGTTGCATTCGCAGCTGCCACTGAAGAATCTCGTCCGGTTCTGACAGGTGTAGAGTTAAAACTTGAAGGGGACGATTTCAGTTTGGCTGCTGCTGACGGGTTTAGGCTTGCTGTACAAAAAGATAAATTGACCGAACCAATAGATGGAAACATAGAGGTTATAATACCTGCCAGAACTATGAATGAGCTTAATAGATTGATATCTGATGACTCTCAAGAAATTGAAGTGGTCATGACGCCCACTAGGGGGCAAATATTATTCAGGAGTGGTGATATTGAAATAGTGTCACAACTACTGCAAGGTAATTTCCCGAATTACCAGCAGTTATTGCCTGAAGAATATTCAACGAAATCTACTTTCGATACTAATGCTCTCCAGAGAGCTGTCCGTTCAGCTTCAATATTTGCTAGGGATGGTAGCAATATAGTCAGAATGCAATTAATCCCTCCTACAGAAGAAGAAGAAGATAATGGGAAAGCTTTGATATCTGCTAGATCCGAAGAAGTGGGTGATAACGAAGATGTTGTCGATGCTGAATCACTAGAAGGGGAAGAATCTAAAATTGCTTTCAACAGTCGTTATTTAATGGATGTATTAGCGGTACTGGATAAAGGCAATCTAGTGCTTGAGACTACCACTGCATCTAGCCCAGGGGTTTTTAAACCGCTTGAAGATGACGGCTATACTCATGTAATTATGCCGATGTTTGTTCAATGGTAATCTAGGTGAAATTGCATTTGCAATGCTTTATTTCAACTAAACTACGCGCAATTCAGATAGCTTGTTTCTGATACCTCCGTATAAATTTCCTATATTGTCCAGTTTGCTTACTATTAGATGTACAGGTCCCTCCTGTAATTGGTAAATTTCAAATGATATTCCAAGTAACCTCATCAATCACTACTTATAAACGGTTTACTGTATCTCGACTGATGCGGAGATCTTGGGAATACTGCACGAGTAATATGCGTCTAAAGAACCATGAGCATCTTAACTCGTAATATGTATTATGCTGTTCGTAAGTTTACATAATATTTGAGTGAGTTTTCGTAATATTTCTTTAAATATGTTGCTATTTTCGTTTACTAAGTAACAATTGAACGAGATAATAGTTTTGATATTTTAAAATTACACTTCTAAGGGAGGTAACTATGGATTCATATACACCTAATAAGGTTGGAGGTTTATGCCTCATTATCGGGCCCGCACTTGCAACGCTAATATACATATTAAGCGAAATGCTGTTTTCAACTGGAGCGGGACTTTCTCCTGCGGACTTCGGTGGCCGCGCAAATGCCGCTGCAAATGCTTTGGCATATGAAAGACTCATATTGTTGGTGATACCAGTAGCATTAGTGTGTGCATACCATGGACTAAGAGTAGTACACGGAATGTGCAAAGCTGATGGAGTAGGAGATGGGTTTACAGGATTGGGATCAACGCTGTTCTTATTCAATATCATTAGTATTGTTTTAGCAATAGGAGCACTCCAGGCTTTTGCTTGGGTTGGAGGCGATTCCGATATCTCTGCTATGCTCGGTGGAGTACAAACTATGGGAGGATTGGTAGGAGCTATTGGCATAATGTTCTTTGCTTTGGGGCTTTCGACTCGAGGAGAATTCAATAAAATCTTTTCGTTAATAATTGCAATATTGTTTGCTATCAGTGCTGTAGCCGGCGTGGTTGCTATGAATGATACTAGTTCATGGGAAATAATCAGTGCTTACTGGGGATTAACATATATAGCAATATCTGCGTATTCGATTCATATCGGCTTGGTCATTATAAAGAAGTAATCGGAACGGGCTGGTACTTTTTAATAATTGTAATTTGCACATAATTCGCAGGTAGACTCTGGGATCAGTCCTAGGTTAATTAATGTTTTAAATATCTTGCAACCGAAACAGTAACCTAGTGCTGATTCCAGAAATGCAAATACAGATAATATCACGAGGAATGTTGCTGATATTATAGAAAAACCCAATGCGAGGCTAATCAAAATGATAGCGGAAGTTATTAAACCTATCATTTGAGCAAACCTTTTAGGAGGGCCGGGCACAAATTTTTCATTAAATGATGTGTTCGGTACTATTACTTTTGTGACGATTAGTGCCAATGGACTGAACTTTGGTCCGAAACCTACTCGTGCTGCAAATCCGCATAACAACATCGTGATGGGTATGTACGCCAGGTATGTTTCAATTAGCACAAGCAAAAGTGCAGTTACCGACATACTGAGCACGCCAAGGGCCACAAATCGAGCAGCGACGTCATTAATTAATTCAGGGAAAGGGAAATACTTTCCTAATTGATTCATGTTGTTTTGCTCCGAAAGATTAACAAATTATTGAATGCATACTACTACAAACATAATAATTTGAAAATTGAAAGTCTGGGATAGACATCAGTATATCTCTTAGGTAGAATTCGCGAACTATTGGAGCGGGAAGTACGTATGAATGATGACAATCTACGGAAAACTAGGAAAACAAGGGTAATCAGAAATCCTTCACGGGGAATTTATGATAGAGAAACGGCTTATGAGATCATAGATAGCACACCTATGTGCCATGTTTCTTACACTATAGATTCACAACCTTACATAACACCTACATTTCAGTGGCGAAAAGAGAATTGGATTTATTGGCACGGTTCATCCGCTAGCAGATTTCTTAAGTCTGCAGAATCTACTCCAGTGGCAATTAATATATTCCAATTTGATGGATTGGTGTTGGCCAGGAGTGGGCTACATCATTCGGCTAATTACAGGTCAGTAACATTGTTTGGAATCGCTGAATTAATCTCTGATAGTAGAAAAGAAGAAGCATTAAAAGATTTTGTAGACAATTTGATACCTGGCAGATGGGAAACGCTGCGTCCAGTGAAGCCTCAAGAGATTAGAGCCACCATGATACTTGGAATGCCTATCGAGGAAGGATCTGTGAAAGTTAGATCAGGAGCACCCGTAGATGATGCCGAAGATTATGATCTTCCCATCTGGGCAGGAGTTATTCCTTTTCGGACGTCTATAGGGGAAGCGGTTCCTGACTCTGTTTTACCATCTCACATTGATGTTCCAGATCACATAAAAGGGTTTAGATTGGGCAGAAAAATTGATTAAGTGATTATTTAGTGGCGAGTATAGATATGCTGTATACGGACTTCATCCATTCATGTTCTGAATCTGGTTGATACACTCTTTCTGAAATGGTCTCAACGGATGTGAACCCCGCATCACTTATAGATTCTAGGTAATCGGCTTTTAGTAGAGCCCCTGATAGACAATGACACCAATTGTCATCAGTGATAGCTTCATCAGGTAAATTCCCAGAAAGTACTATATCGCATATTTGGAGTCGTCCTTGATTTTTCAATATACGAAATGCTTCTTTAAACACGTTGCTCTTGTCAGGGGCAAGATTTATGACGCAGTTTGAGAGTATAACGTCGACTGATTCGGAGGCAATACCCGTCTGATCAATTTGATTTTCAATAAATTCAACGTTCTGAATTCCCAATTTCTCTTTGTTTTTGTTAGCTAAATTAATCATAGCTGGCGTCATATCTACTCCGTAGACTTTCCCGTTAGGCCCGGTTTGTTTGGATGCGAGGAAACAATCAATTCCTCCTCCACTACCGAAATCAACAACGGTTTCATTAGGCCGGATGGTACTAATAGTTAAAGGATTGCCACATCCAGCGGATACTTCAGTTACAGTGGGTATTAATGTTACGAGCTCTTCTTTGGGGTATTCTGGAGAATTATTCGCATATCCATTTGATTCCTCCCCGCAGCAGTCGTTAGAAGAAACTGCTAAATCGGTATATCGGTTAGTAACGTTAATAATGATTTGATTGTTGTCAGAAGTTTGCATTATTTTTTTACACCCATTGCGTCAGCTCCATCAACCTGTAGTAAGAAATTAGCATAATTTTCATAAGATGACATATTTACCATCATATGCTGGCCAGTCGCTGCCACATCACGGTAACATTTCTGTAATTTACTATCAAGGTACAGCGCACCGCCACCCCCGTATTTGAATGCAATTTGGGTCACTTCCTCAGAAACTTCTGTGGCATATACCCCAGAATTTCGCATTTCACTTTGTATTAATGGAGGGGGTACCATTTTTTGAGTGGTGTATTCCCATGCTTTGAGGTGACTTTCTTTGACTAGAGCCCTTGCTGCTGCTAATTTGGTCTGAGCGAATCCTAGGTCTTTTTTAAAGTATCCCCTTTCTGATACTGCTTTTAGGTCAGAATTGTATCCACGCATTTTATGCTTAGATATTTCCACTATTGTTTCTAAAGCTCTTTTTGCGATACCCAGTGCAACTGCAGCATGATCAATAGTAACAAATCCCGGACGTCCAAGATAATTCATAGGGCCACCTCTTAGAGGGACTTCGTTATTAATAGGGAAAGTAAAATCGTCTGATACAAATACCTCTTCAGCTGAATAGCTGCAGCTACCAGTGCCTTTGAGTCCCATTACTTTCCAATTATCATGAATCGTTAAATTGGAAGTTGGCACGCACGCAATTCTGGGAGACGAATGTTTCTCATTTTCTACTACGAATCCTCCAGAAACCCAAGTGCTTTGATTGATTCCACTCGAAAAATACCAAGTTCCTGATAGTATAAATCCGCCTTTTGTTCTGACCCCTTTGCCTGAGGGGCTGGGTACACTAGCTGCTAAAGGAATCTCATTGTTGTTAAATATAGTGTTGATAGCTACTTGCGGAAGGAAAGCTCCAGGTCTCCCTATAGCGCTGTTACCTATCATTGTATTCCATCCAATGGCGCCATCTATGCGACTTAATTCCTCGATAACATCCATATAGGTAACGATGTCAGCATCAATACCACCAAGTTCTGATGCTAACTTCATAGTGAAAAGTCCGTTGTCTCTAAGTATTTGTACAACGTCCATAGGTAATTTGCCCAGACTATCCGCATCTGCACATTTTCTTTCGAGCTCTGGTGCTAATTCTTTAACTTTATCTAAAAGTGTCTGTTCTTCCATCATTTTCAAGTTTCCCCAAAATAACTAAAAATTTGCTGGCACAGTACTATGTGGATCGAAGTCCCATGGGATCTGCACCTTCAACACCCAAAAGAAAATTAGCATAATTTTCATATGATGAAGCGTTAACCATCATGTGTTGTGCAGATGCTGCTAGGTCTCGGAAATATTTTTGGAGGTTATTGTGCAAGTATAAAGCAGTTCCTCCGCCATATTTAAATGCCATCTGGGCCACTTCTTCTGAGGTTTCAGTAGCAAATACACATGCGTTGCGCATTTCGCTTTGTAAAATTGGAGGAGGTATTTGTTTTTGTTCGCAGTAATTCCAGGCTTTCAGATGACTCTCTTTGACTAGAGCCCTTGCCGCCGCTAGTTTTGTTTGTGCTAGCCCAAGATCTCTCTTGAATGAGTCTCGATCAGCGATATGGAGTCGGTCTGTGTTATAACCTCTAACTTTAGTTTTAGATATTTCAATGATGGTTTCTAGGGATCTTTTACCTACTCCTAGAGCGAACGCGGCATGATCCATGGTTACGAATCCAGGCCTGCCAAGATAATTTATAGGCCCACCTCTTAATGGTTTGTCGTTTGTCATGCTCCAGCTGAAGTGAGCAGGGACAAACAAATTCGAAGCAGAGTAGCCACGACTTCCAGTACCTTGAAGGCCCATGACCTTCCAATCATCGTGCACTCTTAATTCGTTTTTGGGCACGCAGGCTATTCTATGATTAAAGGGCTTTTCTGTAGGTATGGTAAATCCTGCTAATACCCAGTCGCTATGATCAATTCCGCTGGAAAACACCCATTCACCGGTGAGTAAAAATCCGCCCTCTACTGAAATAGCTTTGCCTGATGGTTGCATGACACTAGAGGCCAGAGGAACCTTACCATCTTTGAAAATTATGGAAATAGCTTTGTCATCAAGGAAAGAGCCTGGCCAACCAATACTGCTGTTACCGATCATAGTGTTCCAGCCTATAGATGAATCAATTCTACTAATTTCTTCAATGACGTCCATATAGGTTAATATGTCCGAATCTATTCCACCTAGCTCAGATGGAAGCTTCATTCTGAAGAATCCTTTTGATGCAAGGATATTAATGATTTCGTCAGGCACTTTACGAATATTGTCAGATTCAATAGCATGTACGGATAAAATATCTGCTATTGTTCCTATATCGTCCATGAGACTCGTATTCCGGGATGCAATGGCCATTGCTACACCTAACTACCGAATATAGGTCGATTATACTATGTTTCCAGATTTTTGGGCAGATTGGCTTCCCAGTTAGGGATTAAAATTTGTTTCGTAGAAGACATGGTGAATATAATCAAAGCTCCTAATAAGCTAGCAGCGCCGGAGAAACATATAGTCAAAGTGTGCGACCCGGTTAAGTCAAAGAGGGGACCGCCAATGTAACCTCCTAGTGCCATCCCAAGCCCGGCTCCCATTATTTGCCATCCATATGATCTTCCAAATGAGCCACGGCCATAATATTGTCGATTGATTACAGCAAAAGCGGAACCTTCTCCCCCATATCCAAGTCCCCACACCACAGAGAACAAATAGAAATGCCATGAAGCATCAGACCAGATTAAGAAGAATATGGGTATAGCTTGCCAAAGGAACATTACGAACATAGTGTTTTTAGCGCCCAATTTTTCAGCAATTGCAGGAGTTATAAATCTAGTAATAGAACTAATGGTGAAAAACATTGATGCCGCTATTCCTGCGGTGGTGTAAGATATCCCGGCTGTTACAGCTATGGGTATAAACTGCATCATCATAACAGCGTGACTCACGCACCCTAAATGGTGTACAGCCACTAATTTCCAGAATTCCGCTGTACCTTGTACTGCTTTTGCATGTACTTGTTGTCGGATTTTTTCTACTGCCTCGTTCCTGGGTAATTGTTCTCCAAATACTTCACTGGACCCAAAAGGGGTCATTCCTGAAGACTGGGGAGTACTTCTGTAAAAAATAAGAAGGAAGAGCATTATTACACTTCCTCCCACGCTTATAAACCAAAAAGTATTTTGTACACCTAAAATGGGTAATACTGATGTCAAGAATAGTGTAGTAATACCAGGGCCAAATCCTTGGGCCGCTTGAACGATCCCAACAGCTACTCCTAATTGCTTGTCAAACCAATATGAAATTGTTGTTATTAATGAAATGTTTAAGCAGGCATGAGTAATCCCCATAAAGATTCCGAATGATATCCAAATGTGCCATACATCAGTGGCCAATGCTGTGATGATCGCTCCTATCAAGAATGAAATGATGCTGATGAATAGTAAAAACTTACCACCATAACGGTCGTTTAACATTCCTACGTATGGAGATAACACAGCTCCTGCCACAGCAGATATTCCATAGGCGGCTAATATTGCCGAATGACTCCACCCGTATTTTTGCTCTAAAGGATTTATCAAAGCTCCGAAAGCTTGATTTAATGTGCCACCAAACAGATAGAGCAAAACGGATAATAATACGATTATCCAGCCATAATGGATTCTAGAACTCACAATTTAATTCCTGCATATCTATTTATTTAATCGCTAAAATATTTTATATTAGCTTAGTTGATACGCGGTACACTATACACCTAAACACTAAGCTTACAAATATGAGAGGAGTATTCATTTGTTTCAAAAGAAAAATAAGTCCATAAATATATGTTTTGGATTATTAATAATCACTGCTATAGGTATTGGATGTGCAGGTAATAGCACTTCTGATGTTAATGTAGATTCACTTGTTGAAACACAATCCAGCAAGGCTGAATCAACGGTTGTAATTAGTACTCCTACCACTCAAATTAGTAAGACGTCGGAAATTGAAATAAGTAAAATTGACCCGACAAGTGAGCCTCTCCCCTCGATTGCTGCGAAACCTACTGTCATTGCAACCAAGATTGCCGAGAAACCTAAACCTACTATGACACCTACTCCAGAACCTACAGTGCAAAAATATATCAGTAGATTAGTAAGTAAAATTAATCATGTGTTTTCCGATGGTAAAATTGCAGATTCTGATTGGTTTCAAGGCGCATCGCAAGAAGCTTTATTCAATCCCAATTTCGTTGCTGCTGATAAAGCGGGCTCCTATTTTGGGGCCAATGACTTGGTTATTGGTATAGATCATAATGGTGTTCAGAAGGCGTATCCGGCAAAATATATGGAAGTATATGAGGTAATCAATGATAGATTCGGAAATGAAGCTATCTTGGTTACTTATTGACCATTATGCTATACGGGAATGGTGTATTCCCGCACAGTTGAACAAGAAGAACTTCTATTTGGACATGCAGGTAGAGTACTTAGAAATGCATTAGTTGTTTATGATTCGAAGTCAAATAGTTTGTGGAGCCAATTTGTAGGTGAAGCGGTACAAGGCCCTTACACAGGTACTAAATTAGAATTGATTCCGAGTATGATTACAACGTGGACGAAATGGAAGCAAGAATTCCCTGATACTCTGGCTTTGGAAACTAGAGATGCTACGATGATGCAGAAAATGATGCAAAATTTTAATACCTCGTACTATAAAAATTCTACTGCGGGCATGCAAGGAGAGTTTGTTGAAGATGATCGGTTAGAAGATAAAGCTCTTGTAATTGGTTACGCGGATGATAAATATTCAAAAGCCTACGAATTGTCATCGATGGCACGAACAAAAGTTGTAAATGATGACGCGGGGGCGGTTCCACTAGTTGTTTTTTATCATGATGGTACTGATTCCACTAGGGTATTTGATCGTTTCATAATGGGTGAAGAACTCACGTTTTCTTACAGCAGTAAAGATAATGGAGTGGAAATAGCCATTGATAAAGAGACACAATCTTCCTGGAACACTTTAAATGGGGTTTGCATTAAAGGACCTCTAAAGGGTCACGTCTTACAATCCTTGCCAAGTCATTTGTCTTACTGGTTTGCTTGGACGGACCACTACCCAGACACGGACTTATATAACAATTAAGAGAATATCCGGTTTAGGTTACTATATTTATTTGGGTCTAAATCATGATCTTTGAACCCTGCAAAAGTCGCTTCATACCTGTGGGCTCGGAATACTGCATTTGAGTATCCAAACACACTCCCTCCTGCACTCGTAGCACTGTAAACAAAATGGGGGCTTATGTATTCCCAGACAATATCTCCTGATTGAGTTACTTCGAATAACCTACCTGGAGCTCCTTCGCAAACTAATGTGTTCCCGTTGGAAAGCCGTTCTGCATTACTAATATTATAGCTATAGAACGACATTGCCGGATCTCCTAGATACTCCCATTCAATTTCACCATTAGCCGGGTTCACTTCCAGAAGCCTAGAATAGTTCATACCTCTACGGTGTGCTCCATTGTCAAATAGTAAAATGTTCCCGTTGTTGAGCATATTAGGATTATGCTGATGGGAGACTGTGCCAGGCCCCCATTTCCATTTGTAAGCACCTGTTTCGTTATCAACGATGCCTATGGTACTTGTCTGTCTAAAACTTACTAGAAAATCTCCGTCATTAGTAAAGTCTAGTGAGTTTGCATGTGTCCATTCTTTTCGGTTTTCTAAAAAACAGATTTGATCTTCATCAAAATCCAAGTTCTCCCAAAGACGTATTTCTTTGACAAGATTTCCTTTGAGATCTACCTCGATAATTTTATCTGCGTACATGTGAGTGGTACTGTTTTCATCGATATACCCACCTTTGACATTGACAGCGATAGATTCGGGCAGAACTTCCCAAGTTAAGGCGACGGTATTTCCATTAGGCAGTCTTCTGAAGTCATGATGAAGCATAGGATTCTTGTATTCCCATACAACATTACTTTCCCAATCAAGTTCTTTAAGTGATTTTGATGATCCTCCCATTCCTTCGGCTTCGTCAGCAACTCCACTACGTAATAATAAATTTCCATTAGGAAGTAGTCGCGCATACATGATGCCATCTAAGTCTTCCCATCTATGGCATATATTTCCTTTCATGTCTATGAGGTTCGTCCATGTGCCTCCTCTGGTAGATACTAAGGTGTAACCGTCTAGCGCTCTTTGAGGGGAATGGTAAATTAGTCCTGTTTTATGATGTCTTGACCAGCCCATAATTACTCCAAACACTTTATTTGCAGAACCAGAATTGTAATACATTAAGAGTTAAATTTAAAATGTGTAGATTAGTACCAGATTCCTAGTTTTATTGTAGAATATTGAGTCAGTGGGTGTTGTTTGATTTAGTGGCGACCCCGATGGGATTCGAACCCACGATCTCTGCCGTGACAGGGCAGTATGTTGAACCGCTACACCACGGGGCCATAAAATAATTTAGTACAGTTCAGTTTATTGCGGTTTCGTACGAACTGTCAAGAATATTTATAAAAATTGACTTACATTTAAATTTCTTAGGAGGACATAGTAATGTCTAATCAAAATAAACTTCCATTACCTTTGAAGAACATAAGAGTATTGGATCTTACGCACATCGTTGCGGGCCCTTTTTGTTCAATGATACTTGGTGACATGGGAGCAGAAGTCATAAAAATAGAGAGACCAGGCACAGGTGAACAAGCCCGTGCGAATCAACCCATAATGCATAATGACAAAGGTGAATCTATCAGTGCTAGATTTTTAGGCGTAAACCGGAATAAAAAAAGTGTATCGTTAGATTTAAGAGATGCCAGAGCAAAAAAAGCCTTTGAGAACATGATTCAGCAATCAGATGTCCTCATCGATAATTGGGGGCCCGGAGCTATGGACAGGTTAGGTTATTCGTATGATGTGCTTAAATCAATTAATGTAGGTTTGGTATATGCAAGTATAACGGGATATGGGGCTCACGAAGATTATGATGGACCGTATTCTGATTGGCCGGCAAATAATCCATGTGTTCAAGGAATGGGTGGATGGATGGAATCTACAGGTGCTCCTGATGGGCCTCCTCACATGGTAGGAGACAATATGGGAGATTCCATTCCTGGTTTATGGGCTGCATTGGGTATCATGATGGCTCTAGAAACAAAGCGACAAACTGGAATAGGCCAACATGTTGATACTGCGATGTACGATTGTATGGTTGCTCACACAACAAGTAGTATGCCTTATTATCAGGCAACAGGAACAGTTACGACTCGGGCCCGTGAGAACATGATATCTGCTCAATTAACATTACAGGCTAAGGATGGTTACGTGGTTCTAGCAGGAGCCAGAGGTAGAGATAAATGGAAACAATTATGGGAATTGATTGGGAGACAAGATTTGTTAGATGACCCAAGATACCTTGGGGAAGGTGGAGGAGGTCAATTTTATTTTGATAATGTGATCCCAGCTATAGAATCTTGGTCAAAAGGACAAGAGAAAAAAATTGTTTCTCAAACATTGATAGACTTTGGATTTTCTATGGGAATGGTTCAAGATGTACAAGATTTGGATCAATGCCCACACTTGGAAGCTCGTAAAATGTTTGTAGAAACTGGAGATACCCTAGGAGGTAGGTTCAGGACTGTTGATACTCCGTTTAGATTAACTTCAACAGAATTGATCGACCATAAAACACCACCCACTCTAGGTGAAGATAATGATGAGATATTGAAGAGTTTGGGTGGCTTGAATGATTCGGAATTAGTACAAATGAAAGAACAAGGTATCATTTAATAATGTTTTCCCTGTGTATAATAAATTCCAAATACATATATGAGGTAATAACGGTTGTTTAAAGCACCACGAGGAACTGCGGACTTACTGCCAGATAAACAAAAATATTCTAGGCATATTGAAAAAGTAGCAAATCAATTATCTTCGTTATACGGATATTCAAGGGTTGATACCCCTACTTTTGAAGACTCTTCTCTCTTTGTTAGGTCGGTAGGTGAAGGCACAGATATAGTGGATAAAGAAATGTACTCTTTTGATGATAGAGGTGGAGACAGCATGACTCTTAGACCAGAAGGAACAGCGTCCATCTGTCGTGCGTATCTTGAGCATGGGATGCATAATTTTGCTCAGCCAGTGAGACTGAATTATTTTTGCTCAGTTTTTAGGTATGAGAGACCTCAAGCAGGTAGATACAGAGAACATCACCAGTTCGGGATAGAAGCTATTGGTGATCCAGATCCTTCTATAGATGTTGAGATTATTAAGTTTGCTCATGATTTGATTACAGGGATTGGCCTTAACGAAATCAATCTGTTTATAAACTCTATTGGGGATTCAAATTGTAGGCCTGCTTATGTGGAATCCCTTAAACAATATTATGAGACTTATAGAGATGAATTATGCAAAGATTGCCTTAATAGAATTGATCGTAACCCATTAAGGTTATTGGACTGTAAAAATAAAGAATGCTCAACATTATCTATAGACGCTCCTAAATCAATTAATTACTTGTGTGAAGAATGTGAATCGCATTGGGGATCAGTCCTGGATTATTTAAGAGAATTGGAAATTCCCTATACAATCGATCATAAGTTAGTCAGAGGTCTTGATTATTACACTAAAACCGTATTTGAAATCCAACCTAAAGATGTTGGTGGACAATCCACTATTTTAGGTGGTGGAAGGTATGACGCGCTCATAGAACAAATAGGAGGAAGAGTTGTTCCAGCTATGGGATTTGCGACGGGGATAGAACGATTAACTCTAAACTTGATCAAGGAATCAGTAGAAATACCTGATATTCAGTCTCCTAAATATTTGATTGTAAATGTTGGGGATAAAGCGAGGATACGAGCTATAAGAATAGCTAATCAAATTCGCGAAAAAGGGATTGGAGCCATGGTCGCAAATGGTACTAGAGGCTTAAGAGGACAGATGAGGCAAGCCAATTCGCTTAATGTTCCTTTCGTTATCATAATCGGAGAATCAGAATTAGAACGTAATGAATTAGTGATTAAAGACATGGCTACTGCAGACCAGAACATATGTTCTGTAGATGAATTCATGCTGGGATTGTGATGGCGTATATAGCTGATTCAACTGAAGAATAAGAGGACTGGATGTTCACTAAACGGATTATTCCTTGCTTAGATGTAGACAATGGCAGAGTTGTAAAAGGTACTAGTTTCGTAAACCTGAGAGACGCAGGAGACCCTGCGGAATTAGCTGCTTATTATAACGACCAAGGATGCGATGAGCTTGTTTTTTTGGATATCACTGCGTCATCTGATAATCGCAACACTATGGTCAATGTTGTTGAGCAGGTGTCGGCTGAAGTTTTTATACCTCTAACTGTTGGAGGTGGTATCCGTTCTATTTCAAACATACGAGATATGCTTAGAGCAGGAGCAGACAAAATTTCATTGAATACTGCCGCTGTGAAAGACCCGCAACTCGTGCGTGAGTCCGCTCAAGAATTTGGATCTCAGTGTATCGTGGCCGCTATAGATGCGAAACGCAATGAAGACCTGGGTATTTGGGAAGTGTATGTGAATGGAGGAAGAACACCTGTAGGTCTAAATGTAATTGAATGGGCTCGGGAGCTAGTGGATTTAGGTGCTGGTGAATTATTACTGACAAGCATGGACACAGATGGGCAGCAATCTGGTTATGATCTAGATTTACTCAAATCGGTTTCTGAGTCTGTATCGGTTCCTGTTATTGCTAGTGGTGGAGCTGGAGAGATGGAACACATTTATAATGCGTTTGAAAGGGGTAAAGCTGATGCGGTCTTGGCCGCCAGCATATTCCACTTTGGTAAATATACCGTGAACGATGTAAAAAAATACCTTAAGGAACAGGGCATAGCGGTAAGGATATGAATAATAATACTATGGGCAAAATACAAGTTGTACTTTTTGATATGTTTAATACCTTAGCCAATAATTCCACAGAATTCTGGTCTGCAGAATTTGACAAACTAGTAAATCAATACAATATATCTGTGAATGCAGAAGAGTTTTGGAATATATGGAGAGAAGGAGATAAAAAGTTTTCTCATTCTAGAATTATCGCAGATTCTGACTTCATATCATACTTGGATGGTTGGACTAACAGTTTTGAATATGCGTTAACACAAACTGGCGATAAAGGGAACGCTGGAGCCATGGCTCAGGATTGTATAGATGATTTGGGAAAGCGGCCTCTCTTTGATGAAACGGATTCGGTCTTAAAGGCTTTGTCTCAGAATTATACAATTGGGATTGCATCCAATGCAGATAATAGTTTTCTTCATCCGGTTATTGAAAGAATAAAAATTAACTTGGCTGTGGTGGTTTCTTCGGAAGATGTACAGTCTTATAAGCCAATGCCGGATATTTTTGAAGAGTCTTTAAAACTATTAAAAGTTAATGCTTCTGAGGTTGTATATGTTGGAGATAGACAATATGAGGATGTGGAAGGGCCTACGTCTGTAGGTATGAAAGCAGTCTGGGTGAACCGTAAAAATGAACCTGTGGACCCGAATCTACATAGGCCATATGCAGAAATCACGGATTTGACGGGATTGCTAGATCTCCTTGGTAAATAAAGAAATAAAGGTTTTGGTATGAGTATGGATTTAACACTTGATGGTAAAGGATTAATTCCCGCGATAGCTCAGGACAGTGAAAGTGGGGAAGTTCTTATGCTGGGTTATATGAATCCGGGCACTATAAAAAGGACAATGGAAGGTACACAAGTTTGGTTCTATAGTAGGAGCAGAGAAGATCTTTGGCATAAAGGTGAGGTCTCTGGAAACTACTTGAATGTAGTGGAAATTTGGACTGATTGCGACACTGATACATTGTTATTGAAAGTTAAACCAGATGGGCCTACGTGCCATACTGGAGTGGTTTCTTGTTTTTTTAATAAAATTACTGCAGTCCCAACAGGGTATAAGAAAGTTACGCAAGATTCTGGAATATTAGACGATCTTTATGCAACTATACAAGAAAGAAAATCCTCTATGCCGGAAGGGAGTTATACGACAGAATTGTTTAGAGATGGAATCGATAGAATAGCTCAAAAAGTAATAGAAGAAGCTGGAGAAACGGGGCTAGCAAGCTTGCGGGAAAATAGAGACAATGTTGTAAATGAAACTTCTGATTTGTTGTACCATCTTCTAGTTTTACTCTCTGAATATGGTATTGGCCTGAATGAAATTTGGAATAATTTAGCTGACAGGCAGAAATAGGGCTACAATTCTATTGATTCATTTACCCGGCAGCTTGAATACCCCGATAAGGAGTAACGTATTAGGTCGTCATTGCCAATCACTGACACCGAGTTACCTTTAACTATGCAGCCAGACTCGATTGAGATGCCATATATAATAGCGTGTGGATTATCTTTTAGTACTGTATCTAGCAATAAATTGTGAGTGTCTAGATGATTTACGTTCTCGTGATGGGGAATTATCCCCAGATTAGGTATCAAGCCTAGACCAGACGACCAGGTACCTTGTGGAGGATTTTTGAGTAATTCGCCCATAACCATCGCGCCGGCACTGGAGCCTGCTATCACCATTCCTTGTTCTGACCGAGTTATAATTTCTTGTAATAGTTTGCTATTCAACAGCGACTGGAATAAATGTTGCGGATTACCGCCTGGTAGATATAAAAGATCGCAGTCTGACAGTTGCCCCAAATTATTTTGGTTATTGGCTTCCTTGAGGTTTGTAACCATTATTCTGTTCGATGTATAGCCTAAAGTTTCGAAGTAACTAATCCCATTTTGAGCGGCTATGTCGGGGTGATGAACATTAGCAGTTGGCAATATTTGAATCGTTGGTTTATCTTTGTTAATTACTTCTAGTATTTTGGTATCTGCATTTACACAATTTGCCGTGAATTCATTGCCTCCGAGTAATGCTATGGTTTTTATTGGATTCAACATAATTGCCTTTTTAGGTTTTTTTTTTGATAGTATACTAGGTACTGATTATTGTACTGCATTAATCTAAATTTGTTAGTTAGTTTTTTAAATGCCTGTTAAATCGAATATAAAAGAGAAATTGCGAGACATTTTATTGGGATGCCTCCAGAGAGTAGCGGACAACAATAACATCCATTTGGATGGCATTGACTTCGTGGAAATAGATCGTCCTGCTAATTTTGAGCATGGAGACTATGCAACCAACCTTCCATTAAGGATTACAAAACTATTTGGAAACAATCCAATGGCAATCGCAGATCAAATTATATCTGAATGGCCTGACACTGATTTTCTGTCAGAAATCTCTGTGGCCGCACCAGGTTTTATAAATTTTAAACTTGAAGACAAATGGGTACAGGCGGAAATAGGGCATATTATCGAGGATGGTACAAATTTTGGAGACAATCACTTAGATAATCTAGAAAAAGTGATGATAGAGTTTGTAAGTGTTAATCCAACTGGCCCAGTACATGTTGGGCATGCTCGAGGAGCAGTTATAGGTAGTTCGTTAGCCAACATAATGAGTGCTGCTGGTTATGCTGTTACCAGAGAATATTATATCAACGATGCTGGTAATCAGATGCAGTTGTTTTTTGAATCTGTGCTTGCCAGATATCATGAGTTATTAGGTTCTTCTTATCAGTTGCCTGAAGGCGGATATCAAGGAGACTACATAAAAGATGTAGCTGAATTGTTGCATGCGGAATTCGGAGAATCACTGATTGGAAACTCTGATGCTATTAATGAAATGGCTAAATTTAGTACCGATACGATGCTCAATGCGATATCTGAAGATTTATTCGAATTACAAGTTGAATTTGATAATTGGTTCAGTGAAAAATCATTATTTGGGAGTGATGAATACAGAGATACTATCGGCGAATTAGAATCAAAAAATTATTTAAAAGAAATGGATAATGCTCTGTGGTTTGTATCAACCATTCTGGAAGAAGAGAAAGATAATGTGATTGTTAAATCAACGGGAGAACCTACATATTTTGCTTCAGATATTGCCTATCATAGGAATAAATTTAAGACTAGAGAATTTGACCAAGTGATTGATATCTGGGGAGCTGACCACCAAGGGCACATATCTAGGTTGAAGGCCGCTATGCGGGCCCTGGATATAGATGATTCAAAATTGAAAATTTTGATTTCACAGATGGTCACATTGAAAAAGGGAGAAGAGGTTGTTAGGGCTTCTAAAAGGACTGGAGATTTTATTACAGTAAAGGAACTCGTAGATGAAGTAGGCGCAGATGCGTGCAGGTATTTTTTCCTGGCACGTAGTGCTTCTTCTCAAATGGAATTCGACATGGAACTTGCTAAAAAAACGTCTAACGAGAATCCTGTTTTTTACATTCAGTATGCTCATGCCAGGATACAAAACATATTGGCTTTGGCCACAGAAAATCAGATTGATTGGGAACAGGCTGATTTGGCTTTACTGAATAATATTCACGAATTGAATCTGATTAAGGCTTTATTACGATTACCTGAAGTGATCCATCAAGTGGCTGATAGTTTGGAACCACATCACATGCCTCATTATGCTTTAGAGTTAGCATCGTATGCGCATGCTTTTTATGAGCATTGTCGGGTGATATCTTCAGATCCTAATGACGAAGCAATAACAAAATCGCGATTAAGATTAATCCAAGCAGCGCAAGTTGTATTTGGAAAATGTTTAAACCTCATGGGTATGAACGCGCCTGACCGTATGTAATGATTGTTCTTGGCTGTATACTGTATACTTGTCAAATATCGACCCTGCGACTCGACCGTTGAGAAATTCTAAGTCTTAAAGAAGCTAAATTTGGTTATTTTATTACGTATATTAAGTATTGCTCTAGAAAATAAATGGCGACTTGTTGCCGGTTACGTATCGATGATATTTTCTGTTCTAGCTACTTTAGCTATACCGACTATATTAGGCCTAGCAGTAGACGAAATGCTTTCAGATTTTGTAGATCGACAGACACTCGTCTGGATGGCAGTACTGCTATTTGTATTGTGTCTGCTTCGTGGTTTATTTGATTATGGAAGAATATATTACACAGACACTTTGTCTCAAATGGTCACTTATAAATTACGGAACCTACTTTATGATAAATGGCAAAATTTGAGTTTTGCCTATCATGATAACGAACACACTGGAGATCTTATGTCCCGTGCCACAGCGGACATTGAATCTATGAGGAGATTCATAAACTTAGGTATGGTGAGATCACTCCATATTATATTTATGATAATAGTCGTCGCTATTTTGATGATGAGGATAGATTTGTTCTTGGCAATGGTGAGTTTGATTTTTGTTCCGATATTAATAATTCGTGCGACCACAATTATATATAAATTACGAATTTTATGGGCTAATGTTCAAGAAGTGACTGGTCAATTGATAACGATATTACAGGAGAATTTGTCAGGCATACCTGTAGTAAAAGCATTTGCGGCTGAAGAATATGAGAAAAGTAAATTTTCTAAGAAAGCTGAACAACTATCAGATATAACATTTGATTCTAATAAGTTAGAAGCAAGTAATAGTTCCACAACGACGTTTTTTTTCACGTTAGGCATTGGGATCATTCTGTATTTTGGGGGAAGTAAAGTAATCAATGGGACTCTTACAATAGGTCAACTTACTGAGTTCATATTTCTTTTAAATATTTTAAATTTCCCAATACGTATGTCTGCTTGGATAATAAACAGCTACTCTAGAGCAATCCCTGCAGGTGAAAGAGTTTTTGAAGTGATTGACTCTCCATCCCCAGTTGTAGAGAGGCCGGATGCGGAAATCATGCAGCGTCCGTCAGGAGATGTTCACTTTGCAAACATTCAATTTGGTTACACTAAATCTGAGTATGTGTTGGATGGAATTGATCTGTCTGTTAAGTCTGGTCAAGTTACTGCAATTTTAGGTGCTCCCGGAAGTGGGAAAAGTACATTGGTGCATTTGGTATCAAGGTTTTACGATCCTAATTTAGGGTCTGTATTGATCGATGGGATCGATATTAATAACTACACTCTTGCTTCTTTGAGGAAAAATATAGGGATTGTAGCACAAGATATTTTTCTTTTTGCTGCCACTATCAGGCAAAATATATCTTACGGTATTGAAGGAGCTGATTTAGCCGATATTAGAGAAGTTTCTAAGATAGCCCAGCTAGATGAACACATTCAATCGCTTCCTGATGGATATGATACATGGGTAGGTGAACGAGGAGCTACATTGTCTGGTGGGCAACGTCAAAGACTCGCTATTGCAAGAACTTTGCTAATGGATCCTCCTATTTTAGTACTAGATGATTCAACATCGAGTGTTGATGTTGATACAGAGTTTCGTATAAGAAAAGCTATGCGGAATGTAATGAAGAATCGAACCACGTTTGTAATTGCTCATAGATTGAGTACGGTTAGGGATGCGGATTATATTATTGTAATGGACAAAGGCCGGATTATTGAAGAAGGAAATCATGAAACCTTGTATAGCTTAAATGGTGAATACAAAAATATTTATGATTATCAACATGATTTTGAATCTGATGTGATTCTGGATGCAAACTTGAATTCTGTTTCCCCGGAGGAAGTGTGATATGAGACAAGGAGGCATGGGATTTTCAGTTAGCGGTGCTCAGCAAAGAACAGGAGGGGGGGGCTCTCTTGTATCAAATTCTGAAGATGAGCTGGGGAAAGTTTATGATGGGCAAGTTGTTATAAGACTGTTTAGCTATGTAGGTTTATACAAAGGATGGGCATTATTTAGCTTGGCAGCGGTCTTAGTGTACACAGCTGCAACAGTATGCATTCCTTTGATAGTCAAATGGGGAATAGACTCAAACATTCAGCCGTTTATCGGTACAGGAACAACAAGCAATCTTGGATTGGTAATAGCTGTATTTGCAGTAACTAGCGTTGTGCATTATGTGTCTAATTACTTGCAATTCGTTGGAATTTCTAAAGTTGGCCAAGGTATTTTATATTCGATGAGGACGCAACTATTTGATCATTTACAGTCATTATCTGCTGCCTTTTTTGCTAAAACAGAAGTCGGACGAATTATGTCCAGAGTGCAGAATGATATCTTGCAATTGCAAGAAACATTTTCTTTGTTGGTACTTACGTTAGCAGATGTTCTAAGTTTAGTAGGGATTATTTCGATGATGATGGTTATGTCTTGGAAATTATCGTTATTAACATTTGCAGTACTGCCAATTTTGGTGTTGTTAATGGCTTTTTGGCAGAAATTTGCTAAAAGATCATTTATCAGAATTCGAACTGCAATAGCAATGGTCAATGGTGCATTGCAAGAGAACTTAGCTGGAGTGCGAGTAGTTCAAAGTTTTAATCGACAGTCTCTCAACCTGAATCGTTTTGATGGACTAAATAAAGAACATCTTAATGCAAATATACAAGCTTCAATGTATTCCGGTGGGGTTCAGCCACTAGTTGAAGGCTTAACTGGGATATCTATGGGTTTTGTAATATTAGTCGGAGGTTGGTGGGTATATAACGGTACTTTGGAAGTAGGAGTATTAGTAGCATTTATTTTATTTATACAAAGGTTTTTTGACCCGATACGGAATTTAACTATGCAATATACTCAACTTCAAAGGTCAATGGCATCAGGTGTCAGAATATTCCAATTGCTGGACGTTCAGCCAGAAATACAAGATAAACCGGACGCTCAAGACATGCCTGTTATTAAGGGTGAAGTGAAATTTAAAGGGGTTAATTTCCACTATGTTGAAGGTATTCCTGTTTTGAAGAACGTGAATTGTGATATAGAAGCAGGTCAGACTATAGCTCTAGTAGGACCAACTGGAGCCGGTAAGAGCACTATTATTAATTTGATGTCAAGATTTTATGATGTTATAGATGGTTCAGTTGAAATTGATGGGATTAATATTAAGGATGTAAAACGAGAGTCTTTGGTAACTCAGATGAGTATGGTATTGCAACAGCCGTATTTGATTTCAGATACTGTTTGGGAAAATATACGATATTGTCACCAAGATGTAACAGATGAATCTGTAATGGAATCCGCTAAATTAGTAGGTATCCATGATTTTATTATGAGTTTAGAGCATGGCTACGACACAGTCTTGTATGAGAGGGGATCAAACCTAAGTATAGGGCAAAGGCAATTGATATCCTTTGCCAGAGCAATTGCTGCAAATCCCCGTATACTCGTGTTAGATGAAGCTACGTCAAATGTGGATACATATTCTGACATAATGATTCAACAAGCTTTGAAGAAAGTTCTTAAAGATAGGACTGCATTTGTCATTGCACATAGATTATCTACAATACGAAACGTGGATAATATTTTTGTAATAAATGATGGTTCTATTATTGAGTCTGGCACCCATGAAGAATTGATCAGATCGAGAGGTTTTTATTTTAACCTCAACAAGATCAATGCTTCATTACAAAGTGATTCTACTTAATCTTCGTTAGCCCAGGATTTTATAAGATGATGTGCAATAGCTAACGGGGCGGGAAGATTAAGTTCAGGATTATTTCCTTTGAGAGCAAGTTTCACGTCCTCTTTGGTGAACCATTTAACTGATATCATTTCTTCGTCATCGATGTGGATATCGGTGGTCTTCGCTTCTGCGTGACAACCAATCATTAGAGTGTTTGGAAAAGGCCACGGTTGAGATGAATGGTAGCTCACATTCTTGACCTCCAATCCAGCTTCTTCCATTACCTCTCGCGCTACAGCTTCTTCTATAGATTCACCCTGATCCATAAAGCCAGCAAGTGCAGAATAAGTATTGGTCTGTGAGAGTCTCCCCCGGGATTGTCCTAATAAACATCTGTTTTTATCTGTTACAACCATGATTATTACAGGGTCGGTTCTAGGGAATGTTTCATTCTTGCAGGATGAACACCTCAAAACCTGCCCACCCCGAAATATGTTGTTTGGCTTCCCGCATACGGAGCAGAATTTATTCTTCTGGTGCCAATTAATTTGGATACGTGCTTGAGCTATGATGCCAGTGCTTTCGGGCGCCACTAGACCAGCACACGTGCGAGCGTCGAGGAATTCATATCTGGCATCAGTGCATATAAAAGTGGCGCTTTCTTCAGAAATAGATATAGCAAAATGTGTAATATCATATTGGATCCCTAGTAATACTGGTCTTTCTTGATATGTTAGGTTTTTAATTTCATCTTGAGATAGCCATGCTATGGATTTGGCCCCATCGTTCTCTTCGACCAATATGTTGAGGTTATGCAATACCATGAATTTGCTTTTGGCATTGTGTTCTTGGTCAGATATCCATTGTTCGTCTCGTCGCTCGGTTTCACCGCGATTTAATGGATTTTGCGAGAAAGTATGTTGGAATTTTGATATTGATTCTGTATTCATAATTATTAACGGACCTGCAAGTTTACGAGTACCTTACTGGAAATCATTACTCATTTCAATGTCTGGTTTTAATTATTTGTGAGTTTGTACTGGTCGTCTAGTCAATGGAGATAGTACAAATAGTAGTGCGAGTAATGTGATCCCTAATGTGCCGTTGATACCGACCGCGTTTGTAGCTCCAAAATGATTGCTCCAAAATCCAACTATGAGTCCTCCCATAGAACAAGTACCTATACATTGTCCTAAAGTCCCTAGTACAGAACCACGATGCTTTAAATCTGCTTCGATCACTATAATTGAGGTTTGCATCGAACTGAACAGTGAATTCCCTAGGCCTCCTAAAAATAAACACAAATAAGACAGTGCATATAAGTCTGACAAAGAAAATAGCAAAGCCGCTAGTAATTGAATAAAAATGCCGGTGATGAATAGTCTCCCTTGATATTGGATATTTCCAATTGTGGTGAGTACCAGAGCTCCAATCAGTGTACCTAACCCTAATGCTGAGATGAGCAATCCGGTAAAGAAAGGTCCGGCATTGAGGTGTTCTTCTGCTATTACCGGATAAATACCTTCCGAACTAAATGCTAGTCCATTATATATTATACTTCCAATAAACACTCCTAAGATCATCCGGTTACCAAAGCCTGCTTTGAATCCAATAATAACGGATTCTTTTATGTCTTTAACTTTTATTCGAGTGACAGTATATTCAAATTTGAATAATGATATAAACGCTAAAGAAGTTGCATAAAAAATTAAGACTAAAATGATCGCCCCTGTGTACCCAAGCGTTGCAATTAAAGTCCCAGCAAACAATGGCCCTGCAATTTTCCCAAACGTATTAGTAATGATCTCCAGTGACATTGCTGTTGACATGTTTTCTGATTTAGCAACGTCGTGTATTGAAGTCCGCCTTGCTGCAAAGTCCATCGTATAGCATAGACCTAGTCCAAACGATAATATTTGCAGATGCCATATTTCAATGCTTTTTGAGAACAACAATATTAATATCACTATTGTTATTAATACACTTGCAGCTCGGGTGATCATCATCAAGTATTTTCTATTTAAATGATCGGATAAAAATCCTGAAATAGGTGCCATTAGCATCATTGGTACCCATCGTAGTACGAATATACTGGCTACGTTGAATGTTGATCCTGATATATCAAATACCAATAGAGCTAGTATTAGAGCATCACCCCAGCGACAAATATTATCAAAGCAGCCGGATAACCACAGAAATCTGAAATTTGGCATGCTTAGTAATGTGCGTATTGGGCTGTCGTTTGTGTTTGTTTGTGAACTCATATCGTATACAGGTGGATTATCTTATCATAATGAGTAGATTTCTATGGTGGGACTCAAACTTATTAGTAGTGTAATATTATTTAACGATTTTAATTTTGGAGTATATTCAGTTAATGTTAGAACACAAAGGCTTTCGCTGGGGTTATGTATTTTTGACTGCTGCTACTTATATATCACCGGACGATGTCCATAATTTAATGAAGCAGGCTGTTGAAATGTTTCTGAATGAAGAGTATTCGAGGGATGTTCAGGGTGATTCTTTTGAAGGTCAACTGTATACTCAAAAAAAATACGAGTTGCTAGGTGAGATCGGAGGCCAGCGTTTTGATGCGGACTTAGAAACTGAGTCAGGAAGGGACAGAACTTCATTTTTAGTGAGTGAGCAAACTCAGGGAATAGGTTCTTCTATTTCCATGAATTAATAATTAATTCATAAAATATCCACCACTAACATTAATCGATTGCCCAGTGATATTTATAGAATAATCCGACGCTAAGAAACATGCCAAATTACCTATGTCTTCTGGTATTTGAGGTCTATTTAAAGGGATTTTTTCTTCTACATAATTCAAAAATAGTTGCTTTGGATCTAGTTCTTCCAAATTAGGTGACATAGACCTGCGGTTTCCAATACGCTCCCAAATCGGAGTCCATAGCAAACCAGGACATATTGCATTGACGTTAATATTGTGTTTTGCGAGTTGCATTGCATGTGATTGTGTTAAGTTAATAACACTGGCTTTGGAAACATTGTATGGAGGATTCCGTTCACTGCCTTGTCTTCCTGCTATTGATGCAATATTTATTATCTTGCCGTATCTATTATTAATCATTGAGACTTGAACAGCCTCTGTCATTTTTACTATTCCTTTAACGTTGACTTCGAATATTAGATCCCAGTCGTTTTCATTTGGAACTTCCCTACTCTCCCATCCAGGAGAACCGACTGTTCCTGCATTGTTTATCAGTATATCTATGTGTTTGAATTCTTTTAAAACATAAGTCACACACTGGTTTACCGATTCGATATCTGTAACATCTAAAGTAATCGGACTAGACTTTAATCCAAGAGATGTTAATTTTGTAGATACGTTTTCTGCATTGCTGAGATTAATATCCGCAATTATTGCATGGGCTCCATTTTTTGATAAAGTGGTTGCAATGCCTTCTCCTATACCGCTAGCAGCTCCTGTAATAAGAGCAACCTTGTTTGTAACGTCCATCGTGTACCCCCTTTAGCCAATCTGGAATGATTATAAATGAATTGTATTTCCGTGGAAAATATATCCAAATACTAATTTATGGATACTAATTAACATGTATGTTATATTTTTGGCACCCGGTCTATTTTACATAAAGTATGGAGAATATAATGTATTTAATCAGAAGAATTTATAAAACCAAGCCTGGACAAGCTAGGAAAGTCGCATCTTTGGTACATAAACAGGCAACTATCTATAGAGATGCTGGACATCGGCCAGAGTTTCGTATTTCCTTCAATGGATATACCTTGCCCGGTGAAAATGATACAGTTTTTTTAGAATGGGTAGCCGATAAAATTGAATCACCCATGAGAGATGGAAATAACATTCCACCAGAAGCTATGACTGTAGGTGCTCAAGTAAGAGAATTGATAGAATCCCAGCGAATTGAATTTATGGAATACTTGAGTGATGACAAAATACTTAAAGACTAATTAATATTAAGGAGTAATGTAGAGGAGGTATCCACATGGATTTCGGATTGAAAGGCAAGAGAGCATTTGTTGCTGGAGGTGGTAGAGGCATAGGTAAGGCTATTGCGATTGAATTGGCAAAAGAAGGAGTAGATTTAGTGATAGCGTCCAGAAGTATAGATCAGTTAGAACAGACTGCTAATGAAATCAACGCCATCTCAGAAGTGAAAGTATTTCCACTTTCGGTAGACGTTACAATTACGGAGCAGGTTAATGATGCATTTAGGAAGACAGAAGAATTGCTAGGTGGACTAGATATATTAGTGAATAGTGCTTCTCTGCCGGGTGGATCTCCTTCAGCTGTGGGATATATTGAAGCAGTAGATGAACAGGAATTGATGAACGATTTTGATGTCAAATTTGTAGGGGCACTTAGATGCAGCAGAGCTGCTATACCTTTGCTCAAGAAACAAGAATGGGGAAGGATAATTAATATCAGTGGAGCTAATGCTAGAAATGCAGGTAATTTAAGTGGTGGTGCTAGGAACGTTTCGCTAGTCCATATGACTAAAACACTGTCGACTCAGCTTGGTAGATATGGTATTACTGTGAATTGTATTCATCCTGGTACCACTAGAACTGAGCGTACAGATGATTTGTATAGTGCAAGAGGAGAAGAACATGGACTTACTTCGGCTGAAATGGAAGCCAAAGAATTTGAATTCGGTTCGCGATCAGGGAATGCTATATGCAGAATGGTAGATGCTTCTGAAATTGCATATTTAACAGCATTTCTGGCTTCAAATAAGTCTTGGTCAGTTACTGGAGAAGTGATCACTGCAACAGGAGGATCGGGGAACGCTGTATATTATTAGGGTGTGTACATTGTGTGATTCCGAGTTGCTAAAAGCATAGGAATAATGAATCCAAGAAAAATGAAAGCTATTCCTAAAATGACGTCAGTTGTCATATGAATCTCAGTGGATAAATATAGCTGATTGGAAGTATTCCAGGGCCATAAGGAAGGAGTACTTCCCAGCATCAATCCGATCATAAGTCCCGAAAAACTGTTTGGGCTTTTTCGATACATAGAAGAGATTCCCCGAGACATAGTTGTGATACTTAATATAGCTCCTATAATCAGGCAAAATATTAAAAGTATATCCATATTAGTTATGGCGGCAATGATTTCGGTGTATATTCCCATTGTCACTAATATCAAACTGCCTGAAATGCCAGGCAGTATCATAAAACAACCAGCTATGATTCCTGCAATAACAAATGTTAAGTAAGATACTGTGAAATTTGGCGGCATCACGAATTGGATTATCATTACTCCTAGCGCACCCAACATCGCAGTGATTATTGTCGCAAAATTAGGGCGCTGAATATGTTTAGCAAGTAAAAATGAAGTACCGCATATTAATCCTAGAAGACTAGCATAAAGTGGTGTGGAATATGTGGATAGTAATACTGATACCAAATGAGACATTATAAATATGCCTATTGGAATACCAATAAGAATTGGTATTAATATTTTTCCATTAATATGTTTAATAGCAATTCTGAATTTCAGCTTTACTATTAACATGAGAAATTTATGATCAATAGATCTTATAGACTTAATCAAATCTGTGTAAACACCGGTCATTAATGCGACTGAACTGCCTGATATACCAGGGATAATATCAGCAAACCCAATGAGGATGCCTTTGGTAAATAGTACTAAGTACGTCCTTGAAAATATCACTAATCTAACCCTTGATACGTTTGTTTATATTTCATTGATAAAATAATCTAATTTATATACTTCATCGAATTCCGGTATTTCTGGAGACTCTGGAGATTGTTTTCTAAAGTCTTCCCATTTGAATAGAGATTTTTTCCTTCCCTTGCAATCGTCATATATACATGAATCAGGGTCCTCCTGAGGGAATGCTCTTTCGCAGCTTGAACACCAATAATAGGTTGTCATGAATAATCCTCCCTGTTTAAATTGGAGCGAAGCTAGATCTAGCTTGAACTCCCCACTTACCATCGCGCTGATTCACAATCCATAAAGATTGCTGTGATGTTATCAGTTCATTATGCTCCGTATATCGTGACCATTGTATAAATATGTGCGCCTTGGTTTCACTGGCATGTATTGGTTTAGTCCAGTCAAGGATTGTATGATGCCACTGTTCTCCTGCTCTTGCACGAAAATCAGACAAATATTCGTTTTCAAGCTCTTGGCGTGAATTGTAGATCAATATGTCTGCTTCAGAAATTCTAATGTGAGGAATATGAAATAGATCTAATAACCCTTGTTCATTCCCTTCATTCAACATTTTTATGTTTTTAGTTATGATTTCTATCGCAATTTGGGCAGTTGTGTCATTTATCATATATATCCTTAATGGTTAATTTGTATTGAAGCTAGAACGTCCTTGAGCAGCCCATATCCCATTTCGTTGGTTTATTATCCAAAGTGCTCGTTCACAGGTAAGCAATTGGTCATCTGCGCTATATCTTGAGAACTGCATAAATATGTGTGCCTTGGTTTCACTAGCATGTATTGGTTGAGTCCAATCAATC
>CEVU01000670.1_pt1 | contig 34568 bp, 40 predicted proteins | sample 427081 | NCBI WGS metagenome assembly CEVU01 (sample SAMEA2623868, study PRJEB7988) | marine metagenome | biome: marine biome (ENVO:00000447); feature: deep chlorophyll maximum layer (ENVO:xxxxxxxx); material: "saline water (ENVO:00002010), including plankton (ENVO:xxxxxxxx)" | depth 80 m | reverse complement strand
TAGGTGTAGGTGTAGGTGTAGGTGTGGGTGAAGTAGTAGGACTTGGGGTTGGCACGCCAGTTGGTGTTATGACTTCTAATTTAATTTCTTGTGGAATGTGTTTTTCTAAATTAGTGGGAGGTGCGGTATTTTGTGAGACTGTATTTTCTAAGTCTACAAGACACGAGACACAGCTTATGAGAAAAATGGCAAATACGGTTTGGCTGCAAATTTTTTTGTATATCAAACTAACAGCCAAACTAATCATTCACCCCAAAATAAATCATAAAATGTTGCATCATATTAAGTGTATTTCTTTATCTTTTTTACTCATTTCAAATTGTTCATTGAGAGTTAACATTAAAATGTAAATTTAGAATATTCACCTTCATCTCTTGTCATAAATTCCAGCACTGCGGGTTGGCCTTGTTCGGTTTTTTCTATAGCTCTATTTATTGCTGGAATAATTTCGCTAGGTTCGGTAACTTGTTGGGCGAAAGCTCCTAAAGAAGAACACATATCTGTAAACTCTCCGGATAACTGTTTTATATTGTATTTTTCTACCGCTACTGGAAATCTTCTGTCATCGTAAATAGACATGTATGCATTGTTTATAATGATTGTAAGAATAGGTATTTCGCATCGCACAGCTGTTTCGATATCAATTCCTACCGTACTAAATGCTAGGTCTCCCATGACGTTGATTACTAGCTTTTCTGGCGCCGCCAGTTTGGCTCCCATTGCTAATCCTAGACTATAACCTAGTTGGGTTGATTTACCCCACCCGATAAAACTCCGAGGATTCCTAGCTTCCCAGAAAGGTCCTAAATATTCTCTAGAACTACCTGATTCATGAGTGATAATTGTGTTGTCTAGGTCTACTGTTTGCATGAGATCCCAGACTACTCTGTAAGGATTTAATGGCTTCTCATCTGATTGGAATTTATGTTGCCAGGATTCGATCCAGGATTTGTGCAATTGTTTAATATCATTTTGTAGACCTGAGTTTGTTTGTCTAGGTGATGATATTTTATTTAATTCTTCAAGCAGTTGAGTTAATACTAATTTACAGTCTCCTACCAGAGGATATTGAGTGTGATGTTCTCTATTTATAGCATCCTCGTCGTTTGTAATATGTACTAAGGTTTTGTCGCCTTTGATAGGTACAGAGAAGTTAGTTTTTGTGAAGCTACATCCAACTCCAAAAATCAGGTCAGACTGTGGTAGATATTTATGGACAGCGGTGGTTGTACTCGGGCTCCCTGTGCCTAGATGAAGTGGGTGATTATGAGGGAAAGCACTTTTGCCGGGCAGTGTTGTCATGACGGGGCACTGTAAAAATTCCGCTATTTGTATTAGTTCACTAGTTGCTTCTGCGTACAGAACTCCTTGTCCTGCATGTATAACTGGGTTGGAAGCTTCTAGTATTGCTTTAGCTGTACGTTTTATAGCAGCAGGATCTCCAGATTGCCTAATAGGTTCAGGTGAAATGTATTTGTATACTTCATCGTCATCTATTGTTCCGTCTGCTACATCCTGCGGGATTTCTAGAAGCACAGGACCTGGTCTTCCAGATCTTAATTTTGTGAATGCCCGCCTAAGTAAATCAGGAATTCTTTCGACAGTATTCATTTCTTCTGACCATTTTGTAACGGTTTCGTAACTTTTTGTTGGGTAGAAATTGGGGTGGACGCCTCGCTTACTTCTAGGCATCCCTGCGGGAAGTAATAATATAGGTACAGACTCGGAATATGCTTGTGCAACTCCTCCGAAGCCATTCTCTGCTCCAGGTCCATTCTGCATCATGAAGACACCTATTTTATTCCCGTTGGTGATTCTTGAGTAGCCATCTACCATATGGATACCGGTAGATTCTAATCTAAAAATGATCGGCCTAATATCTTCCCGAGCTGCGGCTTCTAGTAAAGGCTGGTAAGGTACGCAGCCTATAAATTCCACGCCTTCCGCCTTTAAAATTTTTGCTATTGCTGAGACTCCATCCATAACTACTCCTCCTCTCGGTTTAATCGATATTTTATAAGAAAAACTATATTTAGGAAATCAAGTTATTGGCTTTCAGATGTGAGATTTCTGATTCTGTTAATTGGCCTATAGAAGATAGAATTTCAGAAGTATTGAGTCCTAAAATTGGTGGACCGTTAGATGAAGGTTTATCGCAGCCTTGCAAATTGATTGGATTTCCAATGGTACGAAAAGTTCCTCCTATGGTGTCACTTATATCAGCGAACATATTTCTGGATAATAACTGGGGACAGTCATAAAGGTCTTTTGCGTTCTGAACTATTCCCATGGAGAACCCAAGTTCAGTCAATTCAGTTGTGACTTCTGTTCGAGTTTTATGCTGACTCCATATCTCTATTTCTGGGAGTATATTTGAAAAATAAAAATCTCCTTTAATGTCGATTCCTAAATATCTGGGATCATTCATCAAGTCACTTCTACCCAATAAATTCCAGAGATCTTTGAATTTTTGTTCGCCTCCAGTACTAGGGCCTGCTCCCGCAAGGACTACATATCCGTCACTTGTTTTGAGTGTCAATTGTGCATTCACTACGTTTTCTCCACCTCTTGAAGTAATCTCTCCTGTAGCTTCGAAATGAGACATCGCGCTTACCATATGAGCAGCCATGCAGTCATACATGGCCATATCAACAAATTGGCCTTTACCAGTCTGGTGCCTAGACTGAAGAGCTAAAACGATTGCTAATGCTGTCCAAACCCCGGGTACAGAATCTCCAATGTTATCGCCTACCTGTTTGGGAGCTCTGTCAGGGTCTCCGGTGGTTTCCATCCAACCTCCCATCGCCTGGGCGTTTAAATTGTTAGCAGGCCATGCACCGTAAGGACTGTCTGATGGTAAGTTGCCGTATCCAGTAATAGTCGCATAAATGATTTTAGGATTTATATGTTGTAATGTGTCATAGTCAAATCCTAACCTTGCAAATGAACCAGGACCCCAGTTATCTAAAAGTATGTCAGTTTCTTTTAACAAGTTAGTGAAAGCTTTTTTACAAATAGAGTCTCTTAAGTCGATAGCTAAACTTTTTTTGTTACGATTAACTGATAAAAAACGGGCACTAACTGATTCTCCTTTCTGGTTGGTCACATAAGGAGCATTCTTCCTTGCTAATTCTCCGCTTATTGGCCTTTCTATTTTTATAACTTCTGCTCCCATATCAGCTAATATCATTGAGCAGAATGGACCAGCAACTATATGAGTTGCATCTAATACGCGGATTCCGTCAAGTGGTAATTTAGTAGTTCCTGTTTGTGGCATATTAAACTCCTATTTGGTGTTTCCCCATAGGTTAATTGTTTCAGGGATTATGCGGATGAGTGGTTGATTGATTATGTCCATATCCGAATAAGGAAGATATTTATCAATTAGTTTGTAGTGCATTAGTGATGCAGGTTTTTGGATTAATGAGGCTTCCCCGTTGATTTGCAAGTACCAAATATATCGCCAGTCATTATCGTAATGATCTACCAAGAAAGACACACTAGAATTAACTAAAATATTTTGAACTCTTTTAAGTTTATTGATATTACTAATTTTGGGTTTCTTGTCTATAACGGAATAAATATTCCCGGAAAATTCTACAAAGCATATTGGTATGATTCTTGGATTCCCATCTGTATCTGAAGTAGCGAGATGTCCAATTTGCGCAGATTCTAATAAATTTCTTTGATCATTTGTAAGTAGGTTATTTTTGCCTGGTTGTGAAACCATTTTAAAGCCCCAGAGGATCTTCTAAAAAGTCTATGTTTTCTAATGCAATACTTGCTGCTTCTGCAATTTCTTCATCTTCATCATCTAGGCAAGTTAGCAACAATTCCTTAGAGCTTAGTGTGCCCATTTTACCCATGCCGGCAATCACTGATAATCGCACTTGTTGATCTTCATCAGATATGAGATCCATTAATAAATCAACACAAGTTTCTTCCCCTATTTCTACTAGGGCTTCCACGGATTCATAACGAATTTCAGGGTCTTCGTTCTTTAACTCTTCAATTAAAATAGGGCTCCATATCTCGTTACATGTTTTACCCATCGCATATATAGAACTTACTTTAAGAGTAGGGTTATTACTAGTGTATGCTTCCTTTATGTATTCTTGAGTTTCTAGGTCGTCGAAATATCCTAGAGATTCTAGGGCCCTTCTTCGAATTTCAGTAGGCTCATCCATATTACTGTAGGACGCTTTAAGTAATTGATGTATATTATCTAACATCATCTTATTGATTCTTCCATCATGTCCCAGCAATATAAATCTTGAAATATGGGTCATCACACTACCTTTTACATGAGGAGATAAATTCCTACTTGCCAACCGGATTAATCGTCTCAAAGTGTCATGACTCTCGGATTCCCAGAGTCCCTCTAGACTAGCGTATATGATGCTTTCATCGATTGATTGTAGGCCTAATTTAAATATTTTTTCGAAATTCAGATCTGAATTTTCTTCACTTAAACCATAAAGGTTAGCAACTAATTTGGTTTGGACTTCCAAATCAATGATATTCCAGGTCGCAAGGAAGTTGTTAAATTCATCATCATTCAAATCTGAAAGTAAAGAATAATCACTTTCCTCTAATGAATCTATGTCTTCTATTAAAGTTGTAAATAAATTATCTAGCAACATATATAAGGCTTATCCTGTGAAGTTTACAAATATTACTCTTATGACGATGCTATCACTGATGCTACTGCATAGTCACGTGAATGAGAGAAGCTTAGTGCGAGACTATTGATACCTAATGATTTCGAACGAGTCAGTGCGCGGTTGTATAACTTGATTGTAGGGGCTCCACTAGATTCTCTTACAACTTCTATATCCTTCCATGAAACTCCTCGTGTCCCTGTTTTGAGTGCTTTCATTGTGGCTTCTTTGGCAGCGAATCTACCAGCTAAGTTTGGGGATCTACCCTTGCAGTATTGGATCTCATCAGGAGTGAAAATTTTGTTTAAGAATCTGTCGCCATATTGGGTTAACACACTATGGATTCTGTCAATTTCGATTATATCGATTCCATTACAAATTACTGGCATTCTTTCCTCTTATTTTTAGTGAGGGACAAGATTTAAGTTTTTTAAAATTTTTTGTACTGAGTAATTTTTATTGAGTACGTAAAAATGTATTCCAGGGACTTTATTAGACAATAAATTTTCGGCTTGCTGGGTGGCGTAATCTATCCCTAGTTGGATAACTTGATCATCATTATCTTCCATTTGGGTTAATAATGAATTTAGGTCTGTAGGAATAGATGCACCACAGAGTGTAGTAAATCTTCTGATTTGAGATGCATTTAATATAGGTAAAAGTGCAGGAATAATAGGAATATGTATTCCAGCCGCCCTAGCTCGTTCAACGAAATCATAATAGTAGTTATTATCAAAGAATAATTGAGTAATTAGGAAGTCGACGCCCATATCGACTTTTTCTTTTAAGTGCTCGATGTCTGACTTTGGATTGATAGATTCGGTATGGGATTCAGGGTACGCCGCTGCTGCCACACAAAAATCAAAGTGATTGTTGATATGGTTAATGAGTTGAGAGGCGTATTGGAATCCTCCATCGGTTGGTACGAATTTATTTGATCCTTTGGGAGGATCCCCTCTAAGGCCAATAATATTATCAATGTTATTATTTTTGAGTCTGTTTAAGACCAGGTCAATCTCTGTAGATGTTTGGCCAACGCAAGTTATATGCGACATGACTTCAAGGTTAAGATCTGCTTTTGCTATTCTTGATAACTCTTCTGTAAAGTTTTGAGTGCTCCCGCCTGCACCATAAGTCACAGATATAAAATCTGGAGCGTAATCGGAGAGCATTTTCATCTTATCTACGACATCAGGGATGCCTTCCTCCCGTCTTGGAGGGAAGAACTCAAATGATATTGTTTGCTTGTTAGATAGTATGTCAAGAATTTTCAAAATTACTTACCAATAAAATTGTTTCAATAATTATATATTATCGTGATTAATAAAAGTTAAAGTCTGAATATGGCAGATGGATGAATTAATCAAAATTTGGCTTCCTCTTTTCGCTAAATGCATTTAGGCCTTCTGATGGATCTTCGTGCGAGGATACATATTTGATGAACATTTCGTTCTCAAAACTTATGGCATCGTATCTGGATGCATAGTTAGAGTGGTTAATTAGAGTTTTGATGTTTGAAAGGCTAGCGCGGCTTTTGGAACTGATATTACTCGTAAATTCAGTAACAGTGTCTTTTAATTCTTCGTCATCCACCACTTTGTATATTAGCTGTATTTTCAAAGCTTCCTCGCTATTCATCCATCTACCAGAAATCATTAATTCGAATGCCTGCTGCTTTCCAATTCGTTCTGTTAGTCGCCTTGATGATCCTCCCCCGGGAATTAATCCAAAATTAATGTGTTGATCTCCAAATTGTGCAGATCTAGATGCAATTATTACATCGCAACACAGCATTAGTTCCAATCCTCCGGCGAGGGCGAACCCTTGCACAACGCATAAAGTAGGAATAGGTAATTGTTCGATCATAAAAAATACTTGGTTTAGCTTTCTAATGTATTTTTGAAGATCTTTGGGATTAGATAGTACTGATTTGAAATAAATCAAATCAGCTCCTGCGGAAAAAGCTCTGCCGTTTGCAGAAAAGACCAAAATTTTGGTCTTAGGGGATTCTTTGACGGTATTTAGTGCGGATTCTATTTCTGTTATCAAATCCATATTGAATGCGTTTAATGCATCGGGTCTATTCAATTGTATTTCTGCCACATGGTTTGTACATGAATAGATTATGTTTTTATAATTCAATTTGACCTCTTGTACTAAGTTAAGTTTTGTATTTGTAACATTATATTTCAAGCCTTACAGTTGAAAAACTAAGAATGAAGATTTAGGATAACAGAGTATTTGATGCTTGTGAGTAAGATCTGTGGATTTTAATTATTTAAATTTTAGTTGGATTGTGGAAGGAGCTTTAGCAGGGTCTGTTGGAGCTACAGACCGGAAAGACTTATTTTTTTTCAAAATGCAAGAAATTTCTTCGGTTGTGCGTTTGGACAAAGACAACATATCTGCGGAACCATGGCAATTATTTGAATTATATGAGCCTATTGATTCTTTGGATAAACCAGATTTTGAACAGATAAACAGAATATCAATTTTTGTTGAGGAACAGTTTGAAAAATGGGAACGCCCAGTGGTCATTACTTGTGGCACAGGGGGAGAAATGACAGGAATAATGTTGGCCTGTTACCTTGTGTACGTAGGTCATTCTGCAGAATCAGCAATATATAGTGTGGAAACATCCAGGCCAGGAAGTATCACAGATTCTTCATACAAGAACGTCGTTTTCGATTATTCTTCATACATACGTCCAGATACTGAATGAAGATGGATTCAATACTACCTATTAGAATTCCAGACGCGCTTCTTAATGAATTGTACATTCACGCGAGAAGCACATATCCTTATGAATGTTGTGGCTGGATTGAAGGCTCTTGGGAAGATCATTCAACGACTGTGTCACGGCCTTGTGATAATAAGCAGGATGAAGGAAACCATCCTACTGCAGCCGAGAGAAGTGCTGAAACGGCTTATGTTATTGAGGGACCAGACTTATTCGAATTTAACATGAAATTGGATTCACAGAATCCCCCAGTAGTTATATACCATTCTCATCCGAATGGGAGGGCTTATTTATCAGAAACTGATAGACAAGTAGCAACAAGTCCTTGGGGAGATGGCCCGAGTTATCCCGTTCAGCAGTTGGTTATTGGTATTGATAGTGAATTAGTCGTAGAGTCAGTGTTGTTCGCTTGGGAAGATTCAGAAATGGGATTTATTGAGATAGCGAGATATTCTGGAGCAAATATATAAATTATCCGTTGGTCGCAACCAAAATCGCTCCTACAATGTAGACTACAACTATTCCTGCTACACCTATGGTAAGAAGTGGTTTGGGTAATTTGTTTTTACCAAGAATAACGACCAACCCAATTAGCATTAGTCCCACGGCTACGGCCCCGGCAATTTGGTGGGTTGGCTCTCCTTGGGTAGTGATTATTCCGTCTCTATAGAAAATATCCGCGTAACCTATAATTGTCACGTTAAAAACGCAGCTACCAAAGAGCCCTGCAACTCCTAAATCGTAAGCTTTCATGCGTGCAGCAGCTATCGTAGCCGAGGCTTCGGGCATAGTAGTGACAATGGATACTGCAATGATCCCTAACACACCAGAGGATATTCCTGTTATATCTGCGATCTGGTCTGTACTAATTGCTAGAAATATACCTCCGACCACTACGCCTGCGGATACAATTCCGAACCACATCCAAGCCTTTGCTAAACTTAAAGTTGTTTGGATTTCATTAGAGTCAGAATCTTCGTCATCAGGTCTTTTGGTGTAGATGTACCACATTCCTAATACATATAAAATCAGAATTATTCCGGCTGGTAAACCTATGTTAAATGCGCTTATATTTAGGGGTACTGAAATGAATATTAAGCCGACCACTGTCATTAGAATAGCTAAGAATACTAGGTACTTTTGTTCCAAAGATACATTGGCTAAGAATCTGGATCCTCCGAAAACTAATGCAACCGCACCGAAAGTAAATAGATTTATCATATTGGCGCCAAATACATTACCAATGGCAATTGCTGGATTGGGAGGGTTTAGTGATACGGCTGAAATATTTGTTGACAATTCTGGTAGAGAAGTAGCCAACGCGACTAAAATACTACCTACAAATAATCTGCCTAATCCTGTTAGTTCTGCAAGTGCGTCCCCATATACAGCTAATTTTGTACCGCAATATACCACGACCCCAGCACTAACTAAAAATATTATAATTGCTACTATTAAATCTGACACTTCTAATTCCAGTAATTAATTAAACTGTATATTAATATGAAACTTTTTGTTGTTTCAATCATTTAAGGCATATATATTAGACATTTTTTATGATCTGATCGGCGAATTCGGATGTTGACAGTAATTTGATGTCCGGTCCGTTTAATTCAGCTGTTCTGAAGCCGTCAGATATAGCTTGTTCCACCGCTTTTTCTATGGTGATAGCTTCTTCATTAAGCCCCAGAGAATACCTTAACATCAGTGCTGTGCTTAAAATCGAACCAGTAGGGTTTGCTATTCCTTGTCCGGCTATGTCTGGTGCAGTTCCGTGAATAGGTTCATACAGCCCAGTAGTTTTTTTACCGATTTGAGGTACCCCTGATAAGCTCGCAGACGGCAAGAGCCCCATGGAAGCCGTTAATATTGCTGCTTCATCTGTGAGAATATCCCCAAATGTATTTTCAGCTACTATAACATCGAATCTACTAGGGTTTTGCACTAACTGCATTGCGCATGCATCTACTAGCACGTGCTCGAGTTCAACATCAGGATATTCAGAAGAGAGTTCTGTTGCGATTTGCCTCCATAGTCTGGAGGTTTCTAGAACATTGGCTTTATCAATAGAAGCCAATTTTTTGCTTCTCCCTTTCGCGAGTTCAAAGCCTACTCGGAGCACTCGTTCAATTTCTGGAGCTGTATAAAATAATGTGTCTGTAGCTGTTTCAAAACCATCTTGTGTTCCTCTACCTTTGGGCTGGCCGTAATACAGACCACCAGTTAATTCTCTTACCACGACTATATCTACATTGTCTAAAACTTCAGGTTTTAATACACTTGTGTTGACTAGATCAGGATATACTTTGACAGGTCGGATATTGGCAAATGCCCCAAGATTTGCACGCATCTTAAGTAGCCCATCTTCCGGCCGGATATTTGCAGTTGGATCATCCCATTTGGGTCCCCCTACTGCACCGAACAAAACCGCATCACTATTTGAGATAATTTCTTCGACTTCTTCCGTGAGAGCGGTGCCGTTTTTGTCTATCGAAATACCTCCGATATCGCCATAAGTGAGATTAAACTTATGGCCGAATTGTACTTCGATCACTTTAAGTATTTTTACACTCTCTTGAGTTACTTCTGGACCTATTCCGTCTCCTGGTAATACAGCAATTTCAAATTCCATTCCGGACTCCTGTTTGTCAAACTTTAATTTGTATATACTCACCTAAAATGACAAACAAAGCAAGTTTAGAATATGGTTATATTTTCAACGTAAAAAGCTTTGGTAAATTTATAATGTGTTAAGATTTTAATAATGATGGGAATAGGGGTTTCTAAATTGATCTGTTGGATTATATGTTGATTTCTAGCAGTGGTTCTCTCAAAAAGTTAAAAACATATAGTCTGGGGTAATGAATGGTTAACAAAGTATATAAATGTCATAACACTAAGGATTTTAGGGCTCTTGCGAAGAAACGTTTACCTTATCCGATTTTTCACTATATAGACGGAGGCTCGGATGATGAATCAACACTTCTTCGAAACACACAAGCTTTTGAAAAATGTGATTTGGTTCCCAATGTGTTACGTGGTGTAGAAGCCATAGATACTACTGTTTCTGTTATGGGAAGCACGATCAATCTGCCATTTTTTTTCTCTCCAACTGCCCTTCAGAGATTATTTCATCATCAAGGGGAAAGAGCAGTTGCTCAAGTTGCTGAAAAATTTGGGACTTTTTTTGGGATATCATCTTTAGGTACGGTAAGCATAGAAGAAATCGCCAAAAATTATGGTGGCCCTAAAATGTTTCAACTTTACGTACATAAAGATCAAGGCTTGAATAATAGCATGATTGAAAAATGCATTGAAAATGATTTTGACGCAATTGCAGTAACCGTAGACACTATTGTAGGAGGGAATCGCGAGAGAGATTATCGTACAGGATTTACGTCACCCCCTAAATTAACATTGAAAAGTATGAGTAGTTTTGCTCTTCATCCAGGTTGGACATTAAATTATTTATTTCGAGAAAAATTTGAATTGCCGCAGCTGCAAGACCATATCAAGCAAGGTACTGATGTGACCATTTCTGTGGGTGAATATTTTAATTCAATGTTAGATCAAAATATGAATTGGGGAACTATTGAATCTATACAAAAGCAATGGAATAAGCAGTTGTGTTTAAAAGGTATCATGTCAGTTGAAGATGCTAAGAGAGCGGTAGATGTGGGAGCTACCGCTATAATGGTATCGAATCATGGCGGTCGGCAACTTGATGGATCTCGGTCACCATTCGATCAGTTATCTGAAATTGTTGATGCAGTCGGAGATAAAATTGATGTAATTTGTGACGGTGGTATTCGCAGAGGGACCCATGTGCTAAAAGCTTTGTCATTAGGAGCTAAAGCGTGTTCGGGTGGAAGGATGTATCTGTACGCACTAGCTGCTTCGGGGCAATCTGGCGTAGACAGAGCTATGACTCTGATGCACGAAGAAATCATTAGAGGCATGAAATTAATGGGTTGCCGAAACGTAAATGAGCTAGGTAGACATAACGTGAGGTACAAATAACCTATCCCTATACCGCTCTATGCGCAAACGACCGTATCACTAATAATTTGCGTAAGTAAGTTGTGCGGCTGACAGGCTACTTCCGTAAGCCACTTCATACCCAAAGCTGTCTAAGCTTTCTTCCAGTGCTGACAATAGGGTAAATACGATAGACTCCCGTGCGTTTTCTCCCATGAGTCCAATACGCCAAATCTTTCCTCTCAAATCGCCAAGGCCTCCACCAATTTCAATATTGTAGTCCCGTAGAAGTTTTGAACGGATGTCTGTGTCAGCTATTCCATCGGGGATTCGCACAGCAGTTAAAGGGTTAAGTTGATATTCAGGTTCTGAAAGTAACTGTAGTCCTAGAGCATTGAGTCCTGCTCTTAATCCAGAAGCTACTTTGTCGTGTCTTATTATTCTGTTTTCTAGCCCTTCTTCTAGTAACATTCGCAAAGCTTCTCGTATAGCATAAGTCATAGAGATAGGACTAGTATGGTGGTATGCTCTATTATCATTCCAATACGTTTCTATGTCCTTTAAATTGAAATAGAAACTTTGTACATCTGACTTGCGATTTCTGATTAGTTCTAAGGCTCGGTCTCCCAATGTAATTGGGGCTAATCCGGGAGGTGCGCCAATACATTTTTGCGTGCCACTGTAACAAACGTCGACTCCCCATTCATCGATCTTTAAATCGTGCCCTCCTAATGATGTGACTGCATCTACAAGAAGTAGAGCGCCAGATTTGTGTACTAAATCAGATATCTCAGGGATCGGAGATAAAGCCCCTGTAGAAGTTTCTGCATGAACAATGCCTACAACGTCTATGTTATCGTGTTTGCTCAAGTGTTCTTCTACTAGATCTGGTGTGACTGCTTTACCCCATTCCAGATCTATGGATATTACTTCTGCTCTGCAACGCGTTGCTATGTCTGCGAGTCTGACACCAAAATAGCCATTCTTGAAAATCATGATTTTGCTTCCTGGTTCTAATAAGTTGGTACAGGCAGCCTCCATGGCGCCTGTGCCTGTGGATGATAGGGGTAATGTGAACCAATTATCAGTTTGAAACACCTTCCTAAGCATTACGCATACTTCATCCATTACTTGGAAGAATTCAGGATCCAAATGACCAATCACAGGCAAAGTCATTGCCTGTAATACTCTAGGATTAACACCACTAGGTCCAGCTCCTAGGAGCACTCTTTGGGATGGTTGTAACTCGTTTTGGTAGGATTCAGTCATCGATTTCTCCTCTCGATTATATTATTGTGGGGGTTATAGGACGGCTGACGTTCCACCATCTATATTGATTGCTATACCGGTTAAGTAACTGGCTCTTTCTGAAGCTAGAAATGCGATAACATCACCTGCTTCTTCAGATTCAGCAACCCTACCAATTGGTACTCGCTGCCCCAGTTGTGCATAGTATTCATCTAGTGTTAAGTTGTATTCTTCTTTGTCTAAAGCCTCATACCTTCGATCGTGCTGACCGCTTTTGACTAGTCCGATACACACTGTGTTTACAAGTATATTGTCAGATGCTAGATCTTTAGATAATGCTTTAGTTATAGCTATTCCGGTGGCTCTTGATATAGATGTTGGCATTGAAGAAGGGCCTGGAGTCCTTCCTCCTAAGTTGGTAACGTTGATGATTCGGCCACCGTTGTTTTTACGCATTTCAGGGATTACAGCTCTGATAAGCCTGACGGCTCCCCAAACTTTCAGGTCGAAATCTTCTTCCCAATCTAGGTCGCTGACTGAATCAAAATGTTTAGCCATTGATCGACCGGCATTATTTACCAATATATCAATTCTTCCAAATTTTTCCATTGCCTCTTTTACTACTTTTTCAGGGAGTTCGGGATCGCAGACGTCCCCGATTACAGGTACTACAAGACCTTTTGAATTTTGACTAAGTTCGTCTGCGGCAGCGTTAAGGGTAGATTCCGTTCTTGCAATAATTAGGACTGTCCCGCCTTCAGATGAGATTCTTCTGGCGGCGGCTTTTCCTATACCATCGCTTGCTCCTGTGATAATAGCTACTTTATCTGTTAATCCTAAATCCATACTATGCTCCTCTATTGCGTTTCTGTAGAATTATATTCTTAATAGTAGTCTCATTTGGATTCAAATGGTACTACTTATAAACACTAAAATATTGACTCGCGTTCAGATACTATTGATATATCTTTATCGCCTCGGCCACTTAAACATATGATTATGATATCTTCGGTCGTCAGGTTGCCAGCTAGGTCACAAGCGTAGGAAATTGCATGGGCAGTTTCAAGAGCGGGGATTATTCCTTCCACTTCTGATAATTTGTGAAATCCTTTTAGTGCCTCTTCATCATTTACCGATACGTATTGAGCTCTTTCAGTATCTTTTAAGTAACTGTGTTCTGGGCCTACCCCTGGATAATCTAAGCCCGCAGATATGCTATGGGTCCCTATCACTTGACCATCACCGTCCTGTAATAGATAAGACATAGTACCGTGTAGAACACCGGGTGTTCCGGCAGTTAGGGTGGAGGAATGCTTTAATGGGCTTATTTCGGTTCCTCCAGCTTCCACTCCAATCAATTTGACTTCTTTGTCCTGTATGAAGTCATAGAACATGCCGATTGCATTACTCCCACCACCTACGCATGCAATCACATGTGTAGGTAGACGATTCTCTAAATCTAATATTTGTGCTCTGGCTTCTTTCCCTATCACTGACTGGAAATCTCGTACAATCATTGGATAGGGATGAGGCCCTATAGCGCTTCCAATTAAGTAGTGTGTAGTTTCTACATTGGTTACCCAATCCCTGATTGCTTCATTTATTGCGTCTTTCAATGTCTTGGTGCCTGAGGTTACTGGAATTACGTTTGCTTTCAATAGTTTCATGCGATAGACATTTAGGGCCTGTCTTTCAATGTCTTCTTCTCCCATATATATGTCGCAATCGATGCCCATCATAGCGCAAGCTGTAGCTGTAGCTACTCCGTGTTGGCCAGCTCCTGTTTCTGCTATAACCCTGGTTTTCCCCAGCTCTTTAGCTAATAGAGCTTGCCCTAGGGCATTATTGATTTTATGAGCCCCTGTATGGTTTAAGTCTTCTCGCTTCAGGTAAATTTTGGCGCCACCACATTGATTAGTTAAATTTTCTGCGAAATATAAAGCGGTGGGTCTTCCAGAATAATTGTGTAGTAAGGATTGGAGTTTTTCTTGTAAATTTGGATTGCTGGTAAATGCGCTATATGCAGATTCTACTTCTTCTAACGCCGCCATTAAGGTTTCAGGGACATATTGCCCTCCGAATTGTCCAAATTTGCCATTGTTATCAGGTAAATTAGTGTTTAAGGCTGTCATGTGGGTTAATCCTCGTATTGTTTTTGTACAGATTTAGTTAGATTTAATAATTCCATAATTTTGTTATGGTCTTTAACCCCTTCAGTTTCAACTCCACTCGAAATATCTAGGCACATAGGGTTCACATCTTTAATTGCCTGGGCAATATTAGTGATGTTAATCCCCCCAGCTAATATGAAGTTATGCCCTTTTTCCGAAAGTTGTTTAGCTATGTTCCAATTGAATGCTTGGCCAGTACCTCCCTGTAAAGAGGTTCCTCCATTATCCAATATAACTTCAGTAACATGATTTAAGTATATATCCATTGCCTGTTCTATGTCTTTAAGTAGATCTGAAGGCTTGACGTGGATAACTTTAAATACAGGGAAAGGAATCATATCGCAGAATTCTGGAGGTTCCGATCCAGATAATTGAATTATGTCTAGATCGCACTCGTGCCCTATAGATATTACTTCTTTGACACTTTTATCCACGAATAAGCCCACGTATTTGGATGATCCAGTTGAACAATGTTTTAGAGATTTTATTATCTTGGAGACTTCAGTAGGTTCAATATATCTAGGACTGGCTTCATGGAATACAAAACCAAGATAAGAAGCACCATGTTGTTTCGCAACCAGCGCAGAATCATAATCTCTGATTCCACATATTTTAATATCCGTCATGATGTTGGAGCATCCGATGGATAGATCAAGGATTTTATTTTTGCCGGGATATCATTACTTGTTACTAATGCTTCGCCAACTAATATTGCATCGATATTGTGTTTTGAAAGAGTTTTGATGTGGCCAGTAGTGTTTATGCCACTTTCGCTTATAACTACAATGTCTTCAGGAATTTTCTCGCATAGTCTAAGAGTGGTATTTATGTCAGTTTCAAAGGTCCTCAGATCACGGTTATTAATTCCGATTATTGCAGGGGACATCTTTAATGCAGTGTCAAGCTCGGCTTGGTTATGGATTTCTACAATCACGTCCATGCCGAGGTTATTGGCTAAACTATGTAAAGTCTTTAACTCATTTGGTGATAATATAGCGACTATTAACAGAATACAGTCAGCATTATTGGCTCGAGATTCATAAATTTGGTATTCGTCTATTATGAAATCTTTGCGTAGAACGGGTAAAGACTGGATTGTAGCAGATTGTTTGATATCGTATAAATGCTGTAATTCCCCTTGAAATCGTGGATCAGTTAGAATCGAAATTCCAGAAGCTCCGTTGGCAGCATATGTGTGGGCCAAGGTAATATGGTTGAAATCGGGACATAATAAGCCTTTAGAAGGAGACGCTTTTTTTATCTCTGCCAATAGTGCTATGTTATCAATTCGTGACAACGCCTTTGACATGCTCACTGGAGGAAGAGCATGAGATATGGAGCCCTCCAGCACATTTTGCGGGACAAGCTCTTTCTGTTTGGATACTTCCACAACTTTAGCATCAACTATTTGGTCTAATATGGTTTTCGAATTGTTATTAGGCATATTTGTTCTCAGTTCTCACAGTGATGAAGATAACTCTCTTAATTCAACTAGTTTTAATTTGGCTTGATTTGAATCAATGGTTTTTTTAGCTAGTTCAATTCCTTCTTCGAGTGTGGTTACTAAATCACACATTTTTGCAATCATTCCTGCGTTCAGGAGTATAATTTCTCGGTGCGGGGAGGGATTACCGTCTAGAACATCCGTGATTATAGAGGCGTTAAAACCTTTGTCCTTGCCTTTGATTTGACTAAGTGATACTGCTTCCATACCTATGTCTGCCGCTGTGAATTTAGAATAAGAAATAACTCCTTTTTTTATATCCCATAGGTGATTGATTCCGCTTAGAGTTAATTCATCGACTCCTCCATCCTCGGACTCGCAATGAATCACCATGCCTCTTTTAATTTCCATCTTCTGTAGTGATTCAGCCATTTGTTGGCCAATGTCAATATTGGGAACACCTAGTATTTGATGGGTGGCTTTTGCAGGGTTAGTAAGAGGCCCGAGCAAATTAAATATAGTGGGCATTCCTAATTCTCGTCTAACAGGTCCTGCGTATTTCATGGCTGGATGAAACATAGGCGCAAACATGAATCCTGCTCCTACTAATTCTATACATTGTTTAACTTTTTCTGGGGAAAGTTCAATGTTAACCCCGAGCCCTTCTAAGACATCTGCACTTCCGCAAGTTCCAGAAGCTGCTCGGTTACCGTGTTTTGCAATTTTCAGCCCCATGCCGGCTGCCACAAATATACAGGCAGTTGATATATTAAAGAGGTTTTGTCCATCTCCCCCGGTACCACAAGTATCAACAAGATCATAATCTAAACTTATCTGGGTAGCCTTTTCTCGCATGGCTGTGGCCATACCTGCTATTTCATCTGATGTGGCTCCTTTGATTTGGAGAGAAACTAAGAATGCTGCGAGTTGAATTTCGCTGACTTCACCACTCATGATTTGGGTCATTGATATTAATGATTCTTCGAACGTCAATGATTCGCTGGCTGCAAGCTTTCTAATTGTTCCTGTAATCATAGAACCTCAATTAATCTGGTTGTAATTGCTATTATACAGAAATACCTTAGTTCAATTAAGTGGAATGCCTCTAGAATTATTAGGGAGTATTTAGGAAGAATGTTAATCTTCTATTTCAAATACTGATTTTACCTGGTTGCGTTGTTTTTTCTTATGATTTGGGCTAGGCATGCCTGCAAGACTGGTTTTGAGCTTCTTAATATCTGCTGTTGCAAATTCATCACTATTGATGATTAATCCCATCAATCCTATTTTTCTTAGAGCTTCTAATTCGTTGTCTGAGGGACTCTCATTAATCGTTAGCAAACAGTACTTATCAGTGCTTCTAGTTATTGATCCTATTTCACTTAATTGTTTCAGTGATAGTGCTTGTTTGTTTTCAGAATTAATTATGTACCCGTCCACGGGCAGAGTATTGATTACCATAAGTTGATTCCAGTCATAATTTAGAGGGACTGAAAGGAACACTGAAATGTCATCATTAGTGATGATTGATACCGCTGCATTTAGGTCGCAATGAATGCCGTCGCATCCAAGTTCTATCAAGGATGAGACGTGGTCATCTGAATCGGGTAAAACTCCAGACATCCACGGTGTATCCAAGTCTTTCACATTTGCTGGGTCAGGCGATTCTACAAACAGAATCCCGTCGACATTATTAGATAAAGTGGATAGTTTTTGCTTGGTCGGTTTGGATATGGATGCAAACAAACCTAACCCAGGGGATTTTTCGGACCGATCAGCTCCAAACCCCAGGGGAGTTGGAGCTGCCGTATGAATTTTGTCTAGGAAATCTGAAATTTTACTCATAAATTAATTTTGCTCACTTAGATGTTAAATAGGATTCCAGGTTCGTTTGCCGTTAACTGTTTTAACTTTACCGAATACTTGCCCCGGAGGGAAGTGTCCAGCACATATAATCATATCTTCAGCTTCGGCTTCTTCGAGTATATCAAGTCGATTTTTAGCACTTGCTTGTTTGTCCACGTCTACTCCTGCACACCATTCTGGATGTTCAACCTGCGCTACTGAGTGCAAAAGGTCGCCTACAATTATTCCTTTTTGGCCTGCCGAATTTATATACACAACTCTATGCCCCGGTGTATGCCCTGGGGCTGGTTTCGTAATGATTTCATCATTGATTTGATAATCCCCTTCCACGATTTCCTGAAGTCGTAGCCTTCTTAGGGGCATCACTTGTCTCTGTATGTATTCTAATCCTTCTAGTCGATCGGGCTCGGTGAAGTAATCGTAGTCTTCTTTTGGAACGAGATATCTGGCTCTACGGAACGATGGAGCTGGCATGCCGCCCTGATATCTAAGATTCCAACCCACATGATCAGCATGTAAATGAGTGTGGATTACAAAGTTAACTTGATCTGATGGTGAAACATTGGTGTGGTTGTCTCCTATGTCTGGAGGAGATAGGACAGGCCTAATAGCATTATATAGGTCGCCTGTTAAATTACCACGATCTGGATGGGGTCCAGGTCCCATACCTGTGTCAACCATCATGAGTTGATCCAATGATTTCACAACAAAAGCGGTGTAATAAAGTTGCAATTGGCCATTTTCAAGTGCATCTTGATGGTCATTCCATTCTGACTCATCAACATCCGGGAACATCGCGGTTGTTGGTCGTGGAGGTGGCACCATATCTAGTACGCATGTCACTTCTACATTGCCTATGTTGATCGATTCAACCATTTCATCTCCTCCGCCTTTGATTTATATTACCTAATTTAGTGAAGTTAAATTATCAGATTTTCGTAACTTTTTCTACTTGTAAATTGCCACACATCTCGCTAGAAAGTGACTAAGGATGTCAATTTTGTGTCTGAGAGTGCTTCTCGCCCATTTAAGAACAATAATTCTACTATCGTGCATATTTCGATGTTAGTAGCTCCGCTTTGTTTTACTAGATTCGTTGCTGCTTTTAAGGTCCCGCCTGTGGCTAGAACGTCATCTATTATCAAGACTTTGGAGCCGGGAGTGATCGCATCTTCATGGATCTCAATCGTCTCAGATCCATATTCGAGTTCATATTCGGCCTGTAATGTTTGTCTTGGTAATTTACCAAGTTTACGAATGGGAATAAATGAAGTTTGTAATTCTATAGCTAATGGGCATGCAAATATGAACCCACGAGATTCGATTCCGGCGATCGCATCGAATTGGGATTTCGAATATAATTCACTTAATGTCGCTATGCAATGAGAAAAAGCATTAGGATTTTGTAATAAAGGAGTAATGTCTTTGAATAGAATACCCGGTTTAGGGTAATCAGGAACATCGATGATGTATTCTGCAAGATTTAAAGGCATATTATTAGCTCCATATAATTTCGGAAAACGTTTTCGACTCGCGCGAACAGAGTGTATTTGATATTAGAATTGTACGTCAATAGGGCTTCTTTTATAGGATGCTTTGGATTGACACTCAACGAGTACGTCATATATAATCTGCGCTACGAGAGAACCATTTTTAATAGCCCCGTAAATTCGGGGCTATTTTATAGTGGTTTTTAGGTGCGCGGGCCCCTGTGGCGCAATGGTAGCGCAGCCGATTTGTAATCGGCAGGTTTGGGGTTCGAATCCCCACTGGGGCTCCATACCATGGAGCGGTGGGAGAGTGGTTAAATCCACCAGACTGTAAATCTGGCGTCCGGAAGGACTACGTTGGTTCGAATCCAACCCGCTCCACCATTACAAGGGTTTGTCTAGGCAAGCCCAGGTAGCTCAGTGGTAGAGCGCGTTCTTGGTAAGAACGAGGTCGGCGGTTCAATCCCGCCTCTGGGCTCCAGAAATAAAGAAAAATAGAGAGATTGAGGTAAAAAACCAAAATGGCAGCAGAAAAATTCGATAGGTCTAAACCACACGTTAATGTAGGAACAATTGGTCACGTAGACCATGGTAAAACAACTTTGACAGCAGCTATAACAAGATCATTAGCTGAAAGAGGAGGAGCAGAATTTAAAGGAATGGATCAAATAGATAACGCTCCTGAGGAAAAGGCTAGGGGTGTAACAATAGCTATAGCTCACGTTGAGTATGAGACCGATAACAGGCATTACGCTCACGTTGACTGCCCAGGTCACGCTGACTACATTAAAAACATGATCACCGGCGCAGCTCAGATGGACGGCGCTATTTTGGTAGTTAGTGCTCCTGATGGCCCTATGCCTCAGACAAGAGAGCACATCCTGTTGGCAAGACAAGTTGAAGTTCCAAAAATTCTAGTGGCTCTGAATAAATGTGACATGATGGATGACGAAGAACTTTTAGAACTAGTTGAAATGGAAGTCAGAGAGCTCCTCACAACTTATGAATTCCCTGGAGATGACACTCCTATAATTAGAGTTAGTGGGCTCAAGGCACTAGAAGGTGATCCTGAAGCAATGGCAGAAGTCCAGAAACTAGTAGACACGATGGATGATTTCATCCCGCAACCAACACGATTGGTAGACGAGCCTTTCTTAATGCCTATTGAAGACGTTTTCGGTATCAAAGGCAGGGGAACTGTTGTTACTGGTCGAGTTGAAAGAGGAACATTAAATCAAGGCGCAGAAGTAGAAATTGTTAGATTTGGCGACACTCTTAGATCTACTGCTACTGGCTTAGAAATGTTTCACAAGTATTTAGACAGTACTGAGGCAGGCGATGCTGTAGGTATATTGCTTAGAGGAGTAGATAGAGAAGAAGTGGAGCGGGGCCAAGTAGTCGTAGCTCCGGGCTCTATGAAACCTTATACTAAGGCTGAAGCTGAGGTGTACATATTAAGTCGAGAAGAAGGTGGCAGACATACCCCATTTTTCGACGGCTATAAGCCACAGTTTTACATTCGAACAAGTGATATAACTGGATCTATTAAGCTACCAGATGGGATTGAAATGATTATGCCTGGTGACAATGTGACCATGGGAATCGAATTGATTACACCGGTTGCTATTGAAGAAGGATTGAGATTTGCTATACGAGAAGGTGGTAGGACTGTAGGTGCTGGCGTCTTCACAAAATTAATAGAGTGATAATAAAATGGCTAAAAGTGGAGTAAGAGATGTAGTGACTATGCAATGCACTGAATGTGGAGAGCGTAATTACACTACTGCTAAAAACAAGAGAAATGATACTCAAAGAATAGAACTTAAAAAGTTCTGTCCGAGTCCGAAATGTAGGGGACATGTCCTTCACAGGGAGACCAGATAGGTTAATGGTTTCGTCAGGCTCTAGAAGAGCAGTAAGACAGCAAGGTGTTAACCGGACAGGACCACTTACTTTCTTAAGAGAAACTATCTCGGAACTCAGAAAGTCGGTATGGCCCAGTAAAGAAGAGACTATCAGGCTGACTATAGTTGTGTTGGTCCTAGCAGTCATTATGGGGTTTTACCTGGGTGGTTTAGATAGAGTGCTTGCCGCAACATTCGGTAAGTACGTACTTTAAGCTTTAATTTATACAGGATAATTAAGTTAATATGACTATATCTAATAACAATCAGGATGTGTATGTAGATGGGCCTAAATGGTATATCGTACACACTTATTCTGGGCAAGAAGATATTGTGGAAAGGAACCTAAAACTAAGAATCCAAAGTCTGGGAATGCATGAAAAAATAATAGATGTTGTTGTTCCTACCGAGGAAGAAGTTGTTTTCAAGGACGGCCAGCGTACACCAGAGCGAAAAAAATTATTCCCTGGGTACATCCTGGTGCAAATGACAATGGATGATGATAGTTGGTATATAGTTAGAAACACTCCTGGTGTGACAGGATTTGTTTCTTCGGAAGATGGTAATGATAGGAGATCTAAGCCAACACCACTAGAAGACAGCCAAGTTGATGAAATATTCAAACAAGTGGATTCAACGACACCTAGCAAAGTTAAAATTGGATTCCAAAATGGTGATGTGGTAAGAATAAATGAAGGACCATTCGTTGACTTTATTGGAGCGATCAACGACGTTGATGAAAGTAAAGGTAAAGTACGAGTATTAGTATCATTTTTTGGAAGAGAAACTCCCGTAGAGCTTGACTTTTTACAAGTTGAACGGGCATAGGTAGATTAGGAGAGTAAAGTGGCAAAGAAAGTCCTTGCAATAATAAAACTTCAATTAGAGGCTGGCAAAGCCAGTCCAGCTCCCCCTGTAGGACCAGCTTTAGGTCAGCATGGTGTAAACATAATGGAGTTCGTGAAAGAATATAATGCCCGAACTAGTAATGAGACCGGTACCATAGTTCCTGTTCACTTGACTGTGTACGAAGATAGATCATTTACTTTCGTCACTAAAACTGCACCAGCGTCAGAATTATTAAGAAAAGCCGCTGGTATTCCGAAAGGATCCAGTGATGTTCGCCAAGGAGCGATTGGATCAGTTACTCGAGCATCTTTGCAGTCAATTGCAGAGACTAAATTGGAAGATCTTAATGCTTCATCAGTTGAAGAAGCGATAGCAATTATAGAAGGCACCGCTCGTAGCATGGGGATAATAGTAGAAGGATAGAGAATAAAATGGTTAAAGTAAGTAAAAGAATGTCAGCTGCTGCTGAAAAAATAGACAGAGATAAATTACATTCTCCAGATGAAGCATTAGCTATACTTAAGGAAATGTCAAAGGTTAAATTTGATGAAACGGTCGAGCTGCACATAAAAACTAACGCGGATACAAGGCATGCCGACCAAATGGTGAGAGGGGTAACAGTGTTACCAAATGGATTGGGCAAACAAGTTAGAGTTCTTGTTTTCACCAGAGCAGAAGGTGTTGAGATTGCTAAGCAATCTGGGGCTGATTATGTTGGTGAGGATGATCTGATTAGTGATATAGAAGGTGGTTGGCTAGGATTTGATGTAGGATTAGCAACCCCTGATGTTATGCCTAAGATATCTAAGCTCGGTCCGGTACTTGGGAGAAGAGGATTAATGCCTAATCCGAGAAACGGCACATTAGTTCAAGCTCGAGACTTACCAAGAGCAATAGAAGAAGCACGCCAAGGCAGAGTTGAATTTAGAACGGACCGAACTTCTATAATTCATAGTCCAATTGGAAAGATTAGTTTTGACGCAGAACAACTCATGGAAAACTTAACAGTGTTAATCGATTCGATTAATAGAGAAAAGCCCACAGAAATGAAAGGAACGTTTTTTAAAACTGCGTTCTTGACTTCTACCATGGGGCCTAGTGTACAATTGGATACTCAACAACTTCAGGCTATGAGAGTAGAATAAGAAAAAGAATCAACAATAAAATAATAAACGCTTAAGACAGCAGGTTTGTAATGCTGAGTCCCCTGCCGAGGCGTGTGGTGATCCACACAGTCTACCTGTCTTAAGTGACAGGTTTTTTTATTGTCGGAGGTAAGGTTGCCAACTGAAAGAAAAGTTAATCAAGTAGAAAGTATCAAAGAGAAATTGCAGAATTGCACTATAGCAGTGACTGCAGATTATTCAAACATAGATGTTAATGCTATGACTGATTTAAGGAAATCAATGAGAAATGAAGGTATTGAATTCCTTATAGTTAAAAAGACTTTGTTGCAATTAGCCGCGGAATCTGCAGGTAAAAATAATGTAAATGACATAATACAAGGCCCAACTGGGGTAGCGTTTGGATACGATGATCCGACGATTGTGGCTAAAGCATTGGCTGCATATGTTGCTAGGACAGGGTCTCCACTTAACATTTATGGTGCAGTAGTGGGACAATCGGACACTTACTCTAAAGAAGATGTTGAATCTATGGCTAAACTGCCTCCTAAACCTGATTTGGTGGCGAAGTTAATGGGTCAATTGCAGTCACCACTTTACCAACTTGCAGGGGCATTAAACAGTCCTTTATACAGCTTAGGAGGAATTTTACAATCTCGAGTTTCTCAGATGGAAAATTCCGGTAACGCGTAACAAAAAATATATAAAACAAAATAGGAGAAAAAATGGTTACTACAGATGAAATATTAGAGGCAATCGGTGAGATGAATGTGATGCAGGTACAAGAACTTGTTAAAGGCTTGGAAGACAAGTTTGGTATCACTGCGGCTGCTCCTGTTGCAGTTGCTGCTGCCGCTCCAGCTGGTGGAGATGCAGGAGCTGCTGATGCTGGCGCAGAAGAGAAAACAGACTTTGAGGTAACACTAACTGAAATTGGGGATAACAAAATCAATGTGATTAAAGCAGTTAGAGAGGTGACCGCTCTAGGATTAAGAGAAGCTAAAGAATTGGTTGAAGCTGCTCCTACCAGAGTCAAAGAAGGCGCAAACAAAGAAGAAGCAGACACAATTAAGTCTAAACTAGAAGAAGCTGGCGCTTCAGTAGAAATAGCTTAATTTAAAGTTAATAAAATATAAAGGAGCCCTCATGATCGTAGTTACAGTACTCTATGAAAATGACTCGTCCGATGATTTTAATATGGATTATTATGTGAACACCCATCTGCCCTTAATTAAGGAGCAATTGGGTGAGTATGGATTAACAAAATATGAAGTACTATCAGGTATATCTGATGCTAATCCTGCGGAACCAGCAATTTATAGAGTTATAACATCTTTGTATTTTGATACAGTTGAACATGTCCATGAAGGCTTTAAAGCGACCGGGCGAGCAGTTATGGGCGACATACCTAATTATACTAGCGTTAAGCCCAAGTTTCAGATAAGTGAAGCTACTGACGTCTGGCTAGCAGATGATTATGTACATAGCAACAGTCATTAAACTCTGAAAGTTACTTCTCTGAAACATTCTGATGTTACGAGGCCGGAGCTGGGAATACCAGCCCGGTCTTTTATTATGGACCGAAGTTCTTGTTCGCCCTGGCCATAAGTTTGAGTTTCATGGCATTTGAGGGCTTCGATTTTAGGGTTGATAAATTTGTCTATATCTATAAAGATATCAGGATTCTCTGTACCCCAGAACCAGATTGCTCTGGTGTTATGTGGTTCTAGGGATTCATTCTCCCATAGATCTTGGTAGTGCAGATGATCTCTTCCGTAAGGATACACTGCGTCGAGTGTTACTTGACCGGTTATACGGTTATCTCTGTGCCAAGGCATAAATTTTCTATAAGGTTCGCTTGTTATCACTAGATCAGGCTGTTCTTTACGTATTTGACGGACTATAAGTTTTCGAAATGCATCAGTGTCTTCTAATTGGCCATCGATTAACTCCAGAAAAGTCATGGTTTGAATCCCTAAAATTTTGGCTGATTCTGTTTGCTCAGAACAACGGATATCTTTAAGGCTGGATATTTCCGCGTGTGGGTTGTGGGTTGTTTTGGACCCATCTGTGCATATAACAGCATGGATTATTTTACCGGATGCTATAAAACTACATATAGTACCTCCGGCCCATAAATCACAATCGTATGGGTGGGGAGAAACAATTAAAATTTTATTGTATTCAGACAAATTTGGTTGAGTCATATTAATCCTTTGTATGGGTCGTTCCTAGATTGTAGAGAGTAATATACTCTGCTACAATCTCGAAGCTATATCAACATAATATATCCTATTTATAGATCAGTTGGTACATAGTATCTGTGGTGATTTAATGATTTTCCGAAAATTCAAATATGAAATGTTGGATGAACTATTGGAAGCAATAGCTTCTTCAGACGATCAAAAACAAGTAACGATTAAAGAACAGTTATTACAACCAGACTTAGATCCAGAGAGAAATTGCATATTACTCACTGAGGATGGCGATGAAGGACGACTATTAGGATGTCTTTTGATGTCACGTGAAGATCTTATAGGAAGGATAATATTAGATTTTTGGATTACGGAACATATTTCAGATAGTGAAGACGATGATCGTAAGCAACATGTGCTTCAAGTGATGCTTGAAAATTGCATGAAAAGTATTAATGTTGGAAAAGATACAGTGGTTCATTGTTGCCTAACAAACCTTAATTATAGTTCAGTTTTTGAAACATTAGGATTCAGTTTGAATAGAACTTACTGGAAAATGTATCGACTTAATGAGAATGCTTTGGATTTGAAGTTAAGTGACGGATTGAATGTTGTGGAAGGGACAGAAACTATGATCTCTACATTAACCAATTTGCAAAATGCCAGTTTTACTGGGAGCTGGGGGTTTTGTCCAAATACACCAGAGCAGATCGCTTATAAACTATCTGGATCTCATACAGATTATGAGAACGTAATATTTCTGTTTAATGAAACGGATACTGTGGGTTACTGTTGGACTTATATATATGAAGATAACAATGTACTTACCGGAGCGATTTCAATGATTGGTGTTAGTCCTAATTATAGAGGGAAAGGTCTGTCAAAAGGTTTGCTTAACCATGGTTTAAATAAACTTGTGTCACAGGGGTGTGAAGGGGTGTTCCTTGAGGTGGATTCTAACAACAAACCAGCTATAAATATTTATGAAGCTGCAGGTTTCGTAAAAACTGAGGCAATGTATTGGTATGAGTTATCGGTTAAGAAGTAGAGCCTTTTGATTCCCCAATTCTTGCACTGAGATCATCAGCTAACAACCCTCCGGATATTATGACTTGCATTGCATCTTCCACTGTTAGTTCTGTATATATGATTTCATCTTCTGGAACGATTAGTAAATATCCTGATGAGGGTAGAGGAGTAGTGGGTACATATACAGCTGAAGATGGTTTATTATCTATGATTCCTAGATCCGCAGTAAGAAGCCCTAAGACTTTGGTTCCCGGCCTAGGGAAATCAATTAGGACTACTGAGTGGTAGTCAGGATCATGTGAATTTGAAACTACTTGTATAGCGCTTCGTGCAGAACTGTATAAGCTTTTGATGCCTGGAACTTTTTCAATTGTTTCGTGTAATTTTTTCATCACTCGGTCACCTAGAATGTTTTTGGCTAAGAGACCTGTTAAATAGATTATTAGTATTAATGTTATTATCCCTACTCCAGGTATGTTTGGAGTGACGTATATCAAATTCAGTAGTTCTTTAACCCCGGGGTCTATCATATCGAATAAAAATTTCAATATTACAAATGTAAATCCTATAGGAATTAAAGCTAGAAGTCCTGATCCGATGGTAGCTCGGAAATGTGCTATTATTTTTTTCATTAAATATTCCTAGTGGGATTTACAACAAGCATATCATTGTAGACGTTAAAAATATTATCCGCTAAGCTACTCCAACTCATTGATTCTGCTCGTTCTCGAGCTTTTACGCCCATTGTGGTTTGTAAGAGAGGATTCTTAATAATCATTTCTACGGAATTTGCGAAAGTCTCTGGACATCTCCAGGACTTTAAGTACCCTGTACTACCATGTTGTATTATTGTAGGTAATCCGCCTACTCTTGACGCTACTACTGGAGTGCCACATGCCATAGCTTCAAGAGCAACGAGGCCAAAACTTTCGTACTGAGAAGGGACCACGCATACGTCGGCTGCGTTGTAATATAGAGGCAATAAATCGTGTGCTATTCGTCCTTCAAAACGCACTACGTTTGATAATTGGAGAGTTTCTATAAGCGATTGAAGATAGTGTTTCCGGTATTTGATGTCAGAATCTCCCCCTGCTATTAAAACTTTTAGTGGCTTAGGCGAGTTAATATGTGATGTACTGTTAATCAGGAGATCAATTCCTTTAAGTGACTCGAGCCTGCCAACACATAGAATTACATTATGATCTGTGAGGCCAAGTCTCTTAAGGGATTCTTGTTGGTCCATTGGCCTGAATGTGGACAAGTCTACACCACATGGTAATGTGGTTATATTGTGAGGGTCCCCTCCATAAAAATTAACTATTGCGTCTTTTTCATTTTGACTGAATGCGATAATATGTTGGGAGTTTTTAATCAAAATTTCTTCAGATTCGACCCTTTCTAGAGGTTCGGCACTTCCTATGCCTGATTGCATTTTTAGTTTTGCAAGGGTGTGAAATGTGGTTACATGGGGAATGTTTATGTAGGCAGATAATTCACTCCCGATAGAAGCAGATAACCAATAATGTGAGTGTATCATTTGATATTGTGTTTCTTCTGAATCTATGAACTCAATTAATCGTTTGGTGAATATTGGTAGGCTGCTAATTAATGCTGATGGTTCTTGCTCCTCACTGTCATCCTCCAAATGTATTACTCTTGTACTACTGTTGAGGTGCTCTATGTGATTATGGCAATCGTGGGAACGAGTGAAAATATCAATTGCTAGACCTATAGTGTTTAGTGCTTCAGCTAGCGCTGAAACATATACATTCATGCCACCAGATTTACCTTCTCCTGGAGAATTTAACGGACAAGTGTGATAACAAATAAAGGCAATTCGTTCGATCATTTAGTTGCTCTTATACTGTAAACTAATTTGTCGACACCACCTAGCCTATATTTGTATTGTTCATCTCCTCTAAGAAAATCAAAGTATGTCATTCCATGTTCGATTGCGTCTTTGATAGCAAATGAGTGGAGCAATAGACCCACACTGTAATAGTCGAATTCATGGTTGTTCCCGCTGTTGTATAGAAGCCTTTGGTTGTTATAATCGAAACATAATGAAGAAGAAACATATTGGTCTCCTATGGACATCAGGAATAACTTAAAGAATCCTTTCCCTGAAGTCATTGAAGAGATGTCGCCGAAAAAAGCTTCTTTTTCTTGTGTTAGATATTCCATTTTTTCGGATCTACTCATTTTCATTAATCCGGTAAATACATTCATATATGTTTGTAATTGCTCGCTTTGACTGATGATTTCAACTTTGTAGTCGTCTACTTCCTCTAGTCTGCGTAGTTTTCTTCGTAACTCGTGTCGATGTTTTTTATTTAGGTTTCCCAAATAGGTCTCCCAAGAATCAGGTAAGGTAATACCTGGTGATACATCTTCTTGGTTTACAGTCACATCTAAATTCTTAGATCGTGCAATTTTAGGCAATAGCTCGTATGTGAGAGAGTGTTCTGGTATGGAATTAAGACTCAGTGATCCATATTCACTATCAATAAAATAATCTATGACTAGGTTTAAGAATTCTTCAGAATACTCTGGGGAAACTACAAAGTCATTGTAATCAACTGTTTCAGTATTACCTATCAATGTCAGATCATCTTGATTTGCACACATGGGGGCAATTCCTACGATGTGTGAATTAACTTCCCAATATAGGCCATTCCAAGATTTCCCTTCCGAAAAATGTTCCCACCAAAGTCCGCCCCAATCTGGATTTGTAAATATAGTATTCACATTAGCATTGTTTAATAATGCTTCCCATTCAATTCGCAATTCAGATATTGATGTAAATTCTTTTAACATATTACTATTATCACATTAATAAGTTGAGTAGCATGTCACTGTCCGAAGAGCTTGACTCATTGGACACGTATGTTGCTACAGTAGTAACTTTGGTTCCAGATTTTTTTATACCTCGCATAGCCATACACAAATGTTCAGCTTCAATTTTTACTATTAGGGCCTTGGGAGTTAATTTTTCTTGTAGGCACTGTTTAAGCTGTTCGGTTAATCTCTCTTGCACTTGAGGCCTTTTACAGATTATGTCCAAGGCCCTAGAAATTTTACTTAATCCTACGATTTTATTATTAGGCACATATCCTACTGAGGCTAATCCAAAAAATGGGACCAAGTGGTGTTCGCACATAGAGTACATTTGGATCCCTTTGATTATTACAGGGTTTTGTGTATCCTCATGGAATAATGGCTCCAATACACCTCTGGGATCTACATCTATACCTGAAAATGCATCAGTGTAAAACTCTGCTACGCGTTGAGGTGTTGAACTTAGACCTTCTCTTTCAACATCTTCCCCGACAGCTTCGAGTATGAGTTTAATAGCTTGGCTGATTTTTGATTCATTATATTTTATGATGTTATTCCTTTAACGAAGTAGATATGGCTGCTTCTAAAGCACTCATTTGAGGCTGGATTTCTGTTGCCCGATCTGTAATGCTACTAATGGCCAAATCAGGATCTTTTAATCCTGTGCCAGTTATAACGCAGACTACACGGTCTGAAGAGAAATCTTTACCTTGCTTCGAAAGTTTTATTAGTCCGGCCAATGAAGCGGAAGATGCAGGTTCTCCAAAAATACCTTCTTCGGATGCTAGCAAACGATAGGCTTCTAATATTTCATCATCTGTAACCTTATCGATAATGCCGTTGGAGTCATCTCGAGCAGCTATGGCTTTATCCCAACTCGCAGGGTTACCTATTCTAATTGCAGAAGCAATGGTCTGTGGCTGTTCAACAGGATGACCCAATACTATAGGTGCCGCTCCCGCAGCCTGAAATCCCATCATTTTGGGGAGAAATTCATTCTTGCCCAGCTCTTTATACTCTTTAAACCCTTTCCAATATGCAGTAATGTTTCCAGCATTGCCTACCGGAATAAAAAGATAATCTGGGGCATCTCCCAGTACATCAGACACTTCAAAGGCACCGGTCTTTTGTCCTTCTATCCTAAATGGATTGACGGAGTTAACTAGAGTGACAGGATGGGATTTTACAAATTCTCTTACCAGCTCTAGTGAAGCATCGAAGTTTCCATCTACTATAAGAATCTTTGCCCCGTAAGCGATAGCCTGAGCGAGTTTACCTATTGCGACTTCGCCTTTGGGAATTAGGACGTATGCCTGCAAGCCGCAATATGCACTGTAGGCTGCGGCAGAGGCGCTGGTATTTCCGGTTGAAGCGCAGATGACACCAACACTTTTGGATTCAAGTGCTTTAGCAATGGCTACTACCATGCCTCGGTCTTTGAAGGAACCACTGGGGTTACATCCTTCAAGTTTGAAATATAGTTCTTTACATCCTACTAATTGATGTAAGTGTTTTGATTTGACGAGTGGAGTGTTTCCTTCTCCTAATGTAATGAGCGGAGTAGCGTCATTAATAGGCAGGTAGTCTTTATAAGTTTGTAAAACACCTGATTTCATATCAATCTTCAATTCTCAAAATGGTGTTGATTGTTCTTACAACTGGTAACATTTTTATTTGTTTTAGGGCATTCTGTAGATCTTCTTCTGATGCCCTATAAGTTGTGATTATCAGCTCTGCCACCTCAGTTGATTGCGTGCCGTCTTTTTGAATTACTGATGCGATACTTATATTTAATTCACCTAATATCGTAGATATTTTAGCTAGAACCCCCGGCTCATTAGTAACGCTTATCCGGATGTAATATTTGGTTATTAGAGACTTGATATCTTTTAGAGCCGGACCATTAGTAGATCGTGATGCAGTGGATTCGTTATTGGCTTTAATGCTTAATAGATCTCCAATGATTGCACTTGTTGTGGCGTCTTGTCCTGCACCTTGACCGTGAAGGACTATTTTACCTGATAGATTCCCGTCTATCTCAATTGCATTATAAACTTGGTCTACTTTGGATAGCATCTCTGAAGTTGGAATCAAAGATGGATGGACTCTTATCATTAATTGGTCATCAGAAACTTCGCAAATCCCAAGATGTTTAATCGCATATCCAAGTTCGGCTGCCATTGAGAAATCCTGAGGCTCTAACTGTGTGATGCCTTCTTTATATACATCTTCTGGTTTGATATCTACCCCGAAGGCTAGAGTGGCCAAAATACATATTTTGTAGAGTGCGTCTGTACCTTCGATGTCATTTGCGGGATCTGATTCTGCATAACCTAAATCTTGTGCTTCTCGTAGAGCGTCTTGGAATTTCGCATTGGAAGATGCCATTTGGCTGACTATATAATTAGATGTTCCATTGATAATTCCGCGTATAGATTTAATTTTGTTACCGGATAATTGTGTTCTGAGACTAGAAATGACAGGTATTGCCGCCGCGGTGCTAGCTTCATATAGAAGTTGGGCCCCAGAACTTTGAGCTATTGTCCTTAATTCAGGACCGAACTTTGCGATTAGTTCTTTGTTAGCTGTCACGACTGATGTTCCATTTTGTAGTGCGGATTTAACAGCAGTGTATGCCGTTCCTGTTCCCCCAATTACTTCAATAACGGTATTTATATTATCGTCGTTTAGAACATCCTCTAGTGAATTGGTTATTATATCTTGAGGTATAAATGAATCTCTCTGCTTATTTAGATCATTTACCAGGATGTGTTTAAGAATGAAAGGTTTTCCGTAGACAGATTGCAGGTAGTTGCTATCTTGGATCAGTACTTTGGCAACCCCTGTACCGACTACGCCTAGACCTAAAAGGGCAACATTAACTTCACTCACAGAGTTTGTCACGATTATTATCCTCTTAATTGTTTGTGCGAGGTGCTGTTAGCTTCACTTGATCAGTGACCCAAGCGTATTTATCACTATTAAAGTTTATTTTAACCCACCCGTCTTCTGATCCGGTTTGCAGTTGAGTTGTCTGCCAAGCTTGGACTGCTTCCATCGCTAGTTTGTATTTTACAGGGTCTTCAACGTCTTTGGACTCATTGTAGGACATAACTTTGACTATAAAAACACCAGAATCGTGAATTATCGGGTTGCTAACAGTGCCTGGGTCTGGGAGTTCTCCATCTGCTGGATATAGGAAATCATTGAATTCAGGGAACGCTTTTTCTGGGACCCACCCAAAATATCCATCAGATTGGTTGAGTTCTGCTGAGATTGATTCGAAACCTTCTGATTCTATCCGGCCACGAAGTTCCTCCGGGGGAGTTCCGCTATATCGATCGAGTACTATCAATGAGATTTCAGTTTGTGCTTGAGGGGATTCTACTGTTGCAAAGAAGCTTAGTGTTAATTTACGCTCCCTTAGAACTTCTCCTAGCATAGATTCGTATTCATCCTTTGTAAGGTTAGTTGCAGTCAAGAATGAACTATAGTTTGATTGAAACTCTTGCTCTAACTGATTTGATCCCGTCTCTTGTCCCGGTTGGGTTTCTGGATAGAATTGATTTTTGAGCTCTTCTTCTATTTCCGATGGGGATATAGATATTCCTAGCCCGGGCGCTGCTTGTTTTAGGATTTCTACATGAATCAATTCTTGAAGAAATTCAAAAGGGGTTGAACTCAAATCCATCATGTAGTCTTGTTGGTATCGATTAAGGCCTTGCAGTACTCGGATTCGCTGGACAAGGTCACCCATTGTAAATGTGACCCCTCTAACTTCTCCTGCTACGACTCTAGGAGGAGAATAGAACTCTCGGAAGTAGCCAATAAGGACAATAAGAACTATGATTCCAATCAAGGTGCCACCAATTATATAGGCGACCTTCTGTTTCTTGAGTTCTACAGATAGACGGTCTCTAGGGTTACTTGGTTCAGATCCAGAGTTGGAAATGTTTCTGGATCGGTTATTATTGTCGTTTTGTTGCACCATATTTATCAGCCATATCGAAATGATTTGTCAGTTTTTGATTGGAATATTAAGAGTATTATCTTTGGCTGGTAAACCTGAAGGACTGGCCAGGTATATATGGTATTAAAGCTAGGTGGCGAGCTTTTTTGACCGCTGCGGCTAAAAGTCTTTGATGCTTAGCACACACCCCGGTTTTTCTAGGTGGCTCTATTTTCGCTCGTTCAGAAATGTATCTTCGTAGTTTATCAACGTCCTTGTAGTCTATGAATTCGGCATGTTCCACACAGAAACTGCAAATACGTCTCCTAGGGAAGTAACGACCTCTTGGGCCTCTTGGACCTCCGGCATTTCGATTTTGCGGTCGGTAATTATTATCACGAGAGTTATTATCTGGCCTTGTGGCAGGTGTCGTTGGCGTGGCTTGTGTAGTCATAAAAAGTTCTCCTATATGTTTCCTTCGTTAAAAAGGAAGGTCATCCTCGTCATATTCAGTATTATCCATGGGTGGGGAATTATTAAAGTCTGTGTTTGGAGTTCCAGTGTCTGCCATCCCTTCTCCTTGTCTACTGTTTAAGAAATGAACATTTTCTGCTTGCACATCTAATGAAACTCTTGTTTGGCCATCCTGAGTCTGGTAAGTTCTACTAGATAGTCTTCCCTCTACATACACTTGTCGCCCTCTTGCGAGGTATTGGTTGCAGATTTCAGATAATCTGCCCCAGGCGTTGACGTTAAACCATTCTGTCTCTTCTCTGCTCTCTCCGTTGGATGTTGTGTACTTATATGTACTGGCAACAGAGAAGGATGTTACGCTTGCCCCATTTGGAGTGTAACGCATTTCTGGATCCCTTCCTAAGTTTCCTATCAGTATTACTTTATGCATTATATGGCTACTCTTCTTCAGCGTTAGGAGCTTCAGTTGTTTCTTCAGCAGCAGCGGCAGGAGCTTCAGTTGTTTCTTCAGCAGCAGCTGCAGGAGCCTCAGTTGTTTCTTCAGCAGCAGCGGCAGGAGCCTCAGTTGTTTCTTCAGCAGCAGCGGCAGGAGCTTCAGTTGTTTCTTC